>TBL_comb48_EPIDRAFT_1001991_pt1 | contig 14519 bp, 13 predicted proteins | sample TroBogEpilimnion_37_FD_10681 | JGI IMG/M metagenome (IMG submission 10681)
AAGAGTGACAAGACGCGCGCGGTGACTTTTGACCGCGAGGGCAATGTCTTCCTGGCGGGTGAAGCCACCGATGATGGCACCTTTGGCGACCAAAAGCGCACCGGCCTCGGCGGCATGGATTTCTTCCTCGCCAAGGTGTCCAAAGAGGGCCGCTTCCTCTGGGTGCGCAGTCTCGGCGGCAGCCTGGTGGACCGTGGCTATGGCGTGGCCACCGATACGGCGGGCAATACCTACGTCACCGGTCATTACCAAAGCACCGATGCGCAGGCGAACGGTCAGACGCTGCCGAATGCGGGTGATTATGACGTCTTCATTGCGAAATACGACACAAGCGGAACGCTGCTCTGGATCCGCACCGCCGGCGGCAAAGGCTACGATTACGGCCACGGCATCGTGGTTGATTCCAAGGGCGACATCGTCGTCACCGGCGCGGTGGCAGGCGAAGCGAAATTTGGCGAGGTCACGGTCAATGCGGGCAGCACCACACGGCCGATCTTCTGTGCTAAGTATGACGCGGCGGGCACCCTGAAATGGGTGAAGACCACCGGCGGACAATTCTCCGGCAGCGGTCATGGAGTGGGCGTGGATGGCAGCGACTCCATCTACATCGGCGGCAGTGGCGGCGGGTCGGGCGTGATGGATGGCGTGAAGCTGGAAGCCAAATCCCAGGCCGGGATCGTGCTGAAACTCACGCCCAGCGGCGAAGGTGTTTGGGCGGCCTCTTTGCCAGGTGTGCCGAGTGCAGGCTTCCATGAGATCGCCGTGGATACCGCAGGCCGTACGTGGTGCGCAGGCATGTTCAAAGGCCTGCTCAATGACGGACCCGTGCATAGCACTGGCGACAAAGACAACGATGGTGTGCTCGCGCACTACAGCCCCGAGGGCAAACTGGTCTGGAGCCATGTGCTCCAGGGTCCGGCCACCGACTACTGCCTCGGCGTCGCCACGGACAGCACCGGGCGCTGCTTCGTGACGGGCGAGTTTTCAGAGACGGCCACCTTCGCTGGGCAGACGCTCAAGACACAGGGGTCCACCGACATCTTCACCGCTGCTTTGGATGCCCAAGGCGGCCTCGAATGGCTCATTCCAAGCGGCGGAATTAAGGGGGACAATGCCTACTGCATGGCCTGGCACCCCTCCGGCAGACTAATTATTTCAGGTTCTTGTGTCGCACCTGCGACATTCGGCAGTCAGACCATGGCGTCTCCCGGCGGGGCGGAGGCTTACGGGGCAGTTCTCCTTTTAAAGTGACGGTATGGCGCTAAATTGGGCCTTAGGGTCGTCCTAGGTCGGGTTTTCGGCCCGACCCGGCTACAAACCAACGCGTTGACAGGTACGCTGAACTCGACACCATGCGCGCCCCTCCAGCCGGGCCCCCCATCCGGCGAGCGCGACCCAACAACCCACCGACCGATTGAATCCAACCACCCTCCTGTGCCTTGCTGTTATGTGCGTCTCCGCCACTGCGGAAGAAGTTAAAAGCTCAACCACAACCCCACCAGCAGGCACTCCAGGCCAGGTCATTGCAGGCGTCAAGACAACCGCCTACACCCACGACGAAGGCGATCACATCGAATACGGCGCCCGCACGGCTGCCGGTACCCTGCTCAAGCACGGCCAAGTCCGCAGCGCTGCTGCAGACTGGTCCATCTACCCGGTGGGAACTGTGTTCCAAATCAAGGGCGATTCATCCATCTACGTCGTCGATGACTACGGTTCCGCTCTCGTTGGCACCAAGACCATCGATCTCTACAAGCCGACCTTCGACCTGATGCACCACTGGGGCACGCGCCGCGTGACCATCCATGTGCTCAAGTGGGGTTCCTTTGCCCGCAGCCTCGCCATCTTGAAGCCACGCGCCGGGAAAGCCTGGCACGTGCGCGAAATGGTCGCCCGCATCCAATCCCGCCCGGTCTAGGCCGGCTTAAGCCAGCACGCTTTCAGGCACCCGGGCCACGATGCGCCCTTCGGGATCACGCACGACGATTTTGCCGTGGATGATCTCGGGGGGATCGCTGATACCCTTGACGTAATCGGCAGCCAAGTCCTTGCTGCAGCCAAGTGACTGGCGGATGCGGATGGCGAGTGTTTCAGGGTCGATGTCAGTCATGGGGGCCATATTCTAAGCCACCTTTTCGGCAAAGTCGTGGCAAGAATCATCGCGCAGGCGGAAAAGACTGCGCCTGTTTTTCGCTCGCCAGTGCGGGGCCTGTCTTCTTATGATCGGCCCAAATTCATGGAAACACCGCTCTCGCCCCTCGACTTCGCTCGCCGTGCCCGCCGACTGTATGCTGACCGCGAAGCCGTGGTGGATGGTGACCGCCGCTTCACCTACCGCGAGTTCTTTGACCGCTGCGACCGCTGGTCCTCTGCGCTGCAGCAGCTCGGGGTGCAGCCCGGCGAGCGCGTGGCCACCATCGCGCCGAACACGCACTCGCATCTGGAGGCTTTCTACGCCATCCCGCAAATTGGAGCCGTCATTGTTCCGATCAATTTCCGCCTCACGGCCGCTGACTTCGCCTACATCCTGAATCATAGCGGTGCGTGCGTCGTCTGTGTGCATGCCGATTACCTGGATGCGGTCGATTCCATCCGCGATCAGGTGCCTGGGGTGGAGCATTTCATCGCCCTCAGTGGCAGCAAGCCCGGCTGGACGGACTACGAGGCCACGCTGGCGGCTGCCTCACCCGATTTCACCGCCGCTGAAATCTGCGAGACCGAGATGATCGCGCTGAACTACACCAGCGGCACCACGGCCAATCCCAAGGGCGTCATGGTTTCCCACCGCAACACGGCCTTCAACATCATGGGTCATCTCATGCACACCCACCTCAGCAGCGCGGACCGCTACCTGTGGGTGCTGCCCATGTTTCATGCGAATGGCTGGACCTTCGTCTGGACCATCACCGCCGTGGGTGGCCGCCATGTCTGCCTCCCGAAGGCTGACCCCCGGCTCATCTTTGAAGCGATCACGAGGGAAGGCATCACCCTGCTCTGTGCAGCGCCGACGGTGCTCATCGGCATGGCCAATGCGCCGGAGGAGCTGCGCCAGAAGGCACCGCGTGGCGTCCGCGTCATCACCGCTGGCGCGCCGCCTGCCGCTGCCACCATCGAGCGCATGGAAGGGGAGCTCGGCTGGGACATCACCCACGTCTATGGCCTCACCGAGGTGTCACCCATCGTCACCATCAGCGAGACGCGCCCCGAGCACGCACAGCTCCCCGCGCACGAACGCGCTGTGATCAAGGCCCGGCAGGGGGTCGAATACCTGGCCAATGCTGAGGTCCGCGTGGTCGATGAAGACGGCCGCGAAGTCATCCAGAACGGTGCCGCCATGGGCGAGATCATCATCCGTGGCAATGCCGTGATGAAAGGCTACTACAACGACCCCGCCGCCACCGCCAAGGCCATCCGCAACGGCTGGTTTTACAGCGGAGATGTCGCCGTCGTTCATCCCGACGGCTACATCGAAATCCGTGACCGCTGGAAGGACATCATCATCAGTGGCGGTGAGAACATCTCCTCCGTCGAAGTCGAGGGCGTGCTCCTGCGCCACCCCGCCGTGCAGGAATCTGCCGTCGTCGGTCTGCCGCACGAAAAATGGGGTGAATCCCCACAGGCTTTTATTGTTCTCAAACCTGGCGCCACCACCACGCCCGAAGCCCTGCGCCTCTTCTGCCGCGAGCACCTGGCCCACTTCAAAGTGCCGCATGGTTTTGAGTTCATCGCTGAACTGCCCAAGACTGCGACCGGCAAGATCCAGAAGTACGTCCTGCGCGGCGGGCGCGCGAACATCACCGCGCAGTAGCACCAAGCCTGGACCATAGGCCTCCGGCCTGTCAACGGATCAAGGCGTCTCGCCTCTGATTCTGAATGATTTCCAGATCTGCATCAACAAGCGACACTTCGCGGCAGGGACTTGCGTTGTTCCCAAAGCGTTGCGAGCACCTCCCATATGGAGTGCGGTTGCGCAGTGAGGCACGAGCGGAGCTACCGCTTTCGACGTGCTGATCGGCCCACGCATACCACGGGTGGTTCGAAGGCGGGAGCTGGTGGACTACCGCCAGCCGGTCAGCACACGCGTGCCACGAGACGCTCGAAAGCGGCAGCTTCACCCTTTCAGGGTTGCGCAGCCGCACTCCAAAAGCGCTGCGCACTTCCGCGCCCCAAACCAACGGAAATGACTCTCCTTTCCACAATCTACCCGCTTTGAGTTCAGATGCTCTGGAACCTGCAAGCGGGACGCCCCAGGCCGCAGTCAGGCCAGAGGCCCAACCTTCCGCAGCAGCCTCTCCTCAATGCCCAGCCAGCTTGCCGTCTGCCTCATGCACCGTGCCGCCACGGGCTTCGATCTTCTCTCTCGCCACCTCCACCGGCACATGGCGCGGGATGTTCGCTGCCGCTCCCTGCGAGCGTGCCCAGCGGACGGCATTGGTGATGACGCGCTGCACGTCGGGAATGTGGTAGATGGGATAGACCTCGTGCCCAGGACTGAAGTAAAAGATGCGCCCGCTGCCGCGTGTCCACGTCGCGCCGCTACGCATGACCTCGCCACCTTGGAACCAGGAGACGAAGATCAGCTCCTCCGGCGTCGGGATGCCGAAGGGCTCGCCGTACATCTCGGACTGCTCGATCTCGATGCAGTCACCGATACCCACCGCGATGGGATGGCCGGGATTGATCGTCCACACGCGCTCGCGTTCGCCCGCCTCGCGCCAGCACAGCGCGCAACTCGTGCCCATGAGGCGTTTGAAGACCTTGGAGAAATGCCCCGAGTGCAAGACGATCAGCCCCATGCCCGCGATCACCCGCTGCTGCACGCGCGTCACGAGTTCATCGCACACCTGATCATGCGCCGCATGGCCCCACCACAGCAGCACGTCCGTGTTGTCCAGCACCTCCGGCGGCAGGCCCTGCTCCGGCTCATCCAGCGTCGCCGTGCGCACCTGGAAGTCCGCCTGCTTTCCCAGCACCTCCGCCAACGCCCCATGGATGCCCGTAGGATAATGAGCAGCGACCGTGGGATTCTGCCGTTCGTGGACAAATTCGTTCCAGATGGTGACGCGGATGGGAGAGGTGTGCATGAAGAGCCGATAGAAACGCCGCCCAGAGCGGATTCAAACGCGCATTTTTAATGGGGGCGTATGCCTGCCTCCTGGGAACTGTCTCCCGCTCTAGCGCAAGGCTCCGTTCTCGCGCCACTCCCATCTCGCCTCGTGGCGGAGGGCCTGAACAACGTCCACAACATCGGCGAACGCTGTCCCATTGGATGACGCGCCCGCTGGCTCAAAGTGTGTGTTTTGTTTGAGGCACTGAACTCCCAATCAAGCTCCGATGGCGTGGCTGTGAATCGCAGTCATCATCGTGTTATCCCAAATGTCTTTGAACTCCTCCCGGCGGCTTCTGTCTGTCTGCGCATTCGAATGAACTCCCGGGGCATTGTGTCCATTCTTTGCAACCTGCCCCCATTACCCGGTCATTATGGTGTGCTTGTCGAGGGCTTCTTGCGTAGAAAAGCTCTTCGAATCATGTATAGCACCCACGCATAGAAAAGCCCCAGAATCCAACCGAAGAAAAACCAAATCGTGTCGAGCATAGCCGCGTCGCGTAAAGGATCGAGCGCCGAGATAATAGGTCCAGCGATAAGCAGCGTGAACCAGAAGATGAATGCACCAAGCGGGATCGTGAACTGCCAGCGAGAAGACCGCCACACGACGTAAACCGGAGCGATAAACGCAACCGCCAAACAGACATGGTCAACAACAACAGGTAAGATCATCATGGCTTTCGTTCACAGGATTCAGTCCCTTGCCCGTGACGCTCCTCCCACTCACGCTTCAACATCGCAAACACGTATTCGCTCCCCCACTGGCCCTTGAACCACAGATGATCCACCAAATGCGCTTCCTGCCGGAAACCCAACCGCCGACACAGTGCCACGGCCGGGCGATTGAGAACATCGGTGGACGCAAACACGCGGTGCTTGTCCAGACTCCCGAAGAGATAGTCGAGCAGACACTCTACCGCTTCGTCGGCATAGCGGCGGCCTTGGTAACGAGGTGACAGCGTGATGCCAATCTCCATCTGACGCGAGTCCTCCTTTCGGCAGTGGAGACCGCAGTCACCGATGACGGTGCCCGTAGCTGCCTGTACGATTGCCAACTGGAACCACGTCCCCGGAACGTCAAATTCTGCGGTCAACTGCGACTCAATCAACCGGGCCGCATCGTCCGGGCCGAACGAATCCCAATACTGATAACGAGCCACTTCGGGCAGAGAACGATACGCGCACAACGCCTCAGCATCGTCTCGACGTAACCGGCGCAGCAAAAGCCGCGCCGTGGTCAAGTGGTCTGGAAAGCCGTGTGTCATCGGAGTGCACAAGCATCGCGTAACGACCCCAAGCTCAGTGATCCGGCGAACAGGACTCGACGATTGCAACCGCGACGCTCAAGCCGGATTTGCTGCAGCGCATGGTTAGCCCGCCCTTCTTTCTCAATCCCACTCATCGCCCTCCTGAAGTGCTGAACGCTGCCAAGGAAAATGCCGCAGCAACTCCTCCTCCTGCTGAACGTTCGTGGGTGGATAACTGTGACTGTGTGGAGACGGAAACCAGAACTCGCCCCGTGTGAAACTCCGCGAGGTAAGAGCCTGCTCGTAGAGTGACAAGTCGCCATAGGCAAAGATGACGTTGTGCTGGTCGTAAATGAGCAAACCGTCATTTGAAGGTGAGCCGATCCAAATGTGGTGACGACCGTCCGACTCCAAGAATGTCTCGTAAGTGTAGAAAAACACCTGCAAATCCTCGAATGACTCGATCAGCTGCGACTGATAACGGCCCAACTCCGCGCCACTATGAGAGACAAGCAAAACGTAGAGAACGTAGAACCGCTGGGTGCGCCACGTCTGGGCGAGGGAAAGCATCAACTCGACGTGTGCCCTGGATGGACCGATGACAAGGCGCTCTCCAGCCGACATCGGCTGCCGAAAGAAAACGTTGCCATAGTTGTGGGTGATCCACTCCTTCGATTCATTTAAGCTGGTAAATTTTCCCATGCGCGTAGTTCGGGCTAACGCTTCGTATCAGACGACGGCGAGCGGGAAGCGACGATGACACGACAGATGCCATACGAGCCGTTGCCAGCATCCTTTTTGTTCACCCTTGATTGATCCTTGGAAGCCGTGTTTCATCGAGTAGGTTTGGTTACTGGCGTGCGATCTCGAACGGTAAAAGCCCATCCAGAGTCGCCTCTGTCAAACACAATCAAAAGATCGTAGTCACCCTTCGAACCCTTGAGTCTGCACATAAACTCATAAGGAGGAACTCTCTTGCCAACGACAGCATCGCCTTCGATCTGAGCTTCGGCACTATGGGGGCCGAGTCTCAGCGCTCCTCCAACTTCATTGATGTCGAATGACGCACAAGCGGCTTGGATCAGTTTGGGCGCTTCTGCCTCTAGCTCCTTCTGAACCGACGCGAAGTCAATGCTGCCACCAGCCAGTGCGGTGATCGACGCAAGAAGCTGCAATGCAAGTAGCAGCACGGTCGCAACCCTCCATGGTATAAAAGTCTGGTTCATTTGGTGAGGCGATGGACTTTTGCTCTTGGGCGAACTAGTTGTTCTGTGTTGGTTTGCCGGTGGTTCATAATGTTGTTGATGTATTCGACGCGTTTAGGAGTCGAGAATATCGCCGCATCCCAAGGTAGATAGCGAAACCAAATACGGCCGGAAAGGCTGGTAGCACGATGTCATGGTCAGAGAAAGCCGCTACGATGGTCGCCACCATGCCAAGTCCCATGAAACAAAAGCTACCCATGTGAGAAAACTGGAGAGCACCAGAAAAGGGGTTGGTGAACCATGTCGGAGGCTCCCAATTGTGTCTGTCATGTTCATTGCGGTGCGCACGTTTCAGGCTGGATACAATTGAAAAATAGGCTGCGACGAAAACTACAATAAGTAGTGCGGCGGGTATGCCGGAAGGCGGCGAGGTTGAAAAAGATGGCCCTCCCGAAGTAAACATTGCGACGACCGCGAGCCGGACATAAAGCCACTTCTTGGTGTTCATCTGGGTTGTTGATGTAGATCGAAGCGCGCTTTCATGGGCGAACGTCTCACGGATCAGGCGACGGCAAGCGGGAAGCGTTGATGACACGACAGGTGCCATACGTGCCTCTGCCTGCATCCGTTTTGTTCGCCTTCGGTTGTGATGTCGGCTTCATGTCGTAACCATCGGAAGCCCCGGTGAATCAGGCGGGGAGTTGGGAAGTGACTCGACTAGCCATGGCTCCTCGATGCGCCACCAATACTCTTCGCGCTTGGTTGGGTTTGTGTGTTCAAATATCGCGATGAGGCCAAGTAGTTGAATCGGATCATCGGCCATAAAATCCCAGCCATCACGTTCGGCGAAAAAGAAATTCTCCTCTTCATCGGTCCACGTCCGAAACCCCTTGTTTTGGAGAATCACCAAACAAGTATTCCAAACGTTAAGGTATGCGCTCAGTGCTGGCATATCGGGTTAGGCGAACAACTTGATGAGAAACAATTTTGTTGAGTACGTCAACCGCATTATCGGAACAGACTTATCTGGTATCCGGACGGAAGTCACCTCATCCACTCATCCCGGTGCGCTTCCACAAACGCATCATCGTTCAAATGCGGGTAGGCTCGGTACACACGGTCGATCTCTGCCATCTGCCCGAGACTGAGCGACTCATGCTCATCCAGGCACCAGAGGCCTTCGAGCAGGCCCTGGCGGCGGAGGACTTCGTGGAGGCCGGCGATGCAGCCGTGGAAGCGATTCGCGGCGTCGAAGAAGGCGGCGTTGCTGTCGGTGACTTCGATGCCGAGTTGCAGCAATGAGGACGTGGCTTCGGCGTTGCGACATTGCTCCAGAAGCTCGACGGCGCGCTGGGTCCACACGGACCAGTGGCCAAGCAGGCCACCGACGATGCGGCGCTCTTTTTCGGCGAAGCGGTAGGGCGTGAGGAAGTCGGTGACGATGCTGTCGTCGTTGCCGGTGTAGAGGGCGATGTCATCGCGTCCGGCCTCCATGACGGCGCGCACAACATCGAGGGTTTGGTAGCGGTTGAACGGGGCCATCTTGATGGCGACGACGTTTTCGATTTCGGCAAAGCGACGCCAAAAAGCGTAAGGCAGCACGCGGCCTCCGACGCTGGGTTGCAGATAAAAGCCGACGATGGGCAGCACCTCGGCCACAGCGCAGCAATGGGCGATGAGTTCATCCTCAGTGGCCGTGCGCAAGGCACCGAGGCTCAGCAGTCCGGCGTGATAGCCGAGCTGACGCAGCAGCGTGGCTTCAGCGACGGCCTGCGGCGTGGCACCGCAAATGCCACCGATGCGCACGAGAGGTTTGGCCGCACGGTCCATCTCCTCCTTGGCGAGTTCCAGCACGGGCTTGAACAAACCGACCTGCGGATCGCGAATGGCAAACTGCGTGGTGTGTACGCCCACGGCGAGACCGCCGACACCTGCCGCGATGTAGTAGCGTGCCAGCGCGCGCTGCCGCCGTTCATCGAGCTTGCGCTGCGCCGTCAGCGCGAGTGGATGCGCGGGGACGGCGATGCCGTGCTGGAGCGGGGAGCGAAAGTCGAAGTTGTTCATGAAATTTTGCTTCGCATGCTGACAGCGCAACCTTTCAACCTTGTCCTTATGCTGCGCCACTTCCTGTTTTTGCTTTTTGCCACCGCTACCTTTGCTGCGGATGAATTCCCACTCGTGCCCGCGCAGGAGTGCCATCCGCGCAACGGTCTGCCGAACTTCTTGGCGAAGGCGAACACGCCGGGCGCGGAGATCAAGATTGGTTACCTCGGTGGCTCTATCACGGCGCAGACGGGCTGGCGGCCGAAGACACTGGCGTATTTTCAGAAGACTTATCCGCTGGCGAAGTTCAGCGAGATCAATGCGGCCATTGGCGGCACGGGCTCGGACTTGGGCGTGTTTCGTTTGAAGCAGGATGTGCTGGATCACAAGCCGGACCTGATGTTCGTGGAGTTCGCCGTGAATGACGGCGGTGCCTCGCCGGAGCAGATCTTTCGCTGCATGGAGGGCATCGTGCGTCAGACGTGGATGGCGCTGCCTGACTGCGACATCTGCTTTGTCTATACAGTGACAGAAGCGCTCGTGCCTGCGATGCTGGAAGGGAAGTTCCAGCGCTCCGCGAGCGCGATGGAAAAGATCGCCGATCACTACGGCATCCCAACGATCCACATGGGCATGGAAGTGGCGAAGCTGGCCAAGGAAGGCAAGCTGGTGTGGAAGGCGAAGCTGCCGAAGACAGACGAAGAGAAGAAATCACTGGAAGGGAAATTCGTCTTCGCGCCAGACAGCGTGCATCCGCATGTGGAAACGGGGCACGAGTTGTACCTGGCGGCCATCGTGCGCTCACAAGAGCCGATCAAGGCCGCATCGAAAGCACCGAGCGCGCATACCCTGGGCGCTCCGTTCATCGCCACGAACTATGAGCAAGCCAAGCTACTTCCCATCACCGCTGCTACATTGTCCCAAGGCTTCACGCTGCTCGATTCGAAGACCGATAAGTTTGGCAAACAGTGGGCCAATCGCATGACGACGCTGCACAAAGGCGCGCAGCCCGGCGAGACGATCACTTTCAAATTCAAGGGCACGCGCGGCTCCATCTATGACATCATTGGACCGGATTGCGGGCAGGTCAGCATCACGCTGGATGATCAACCCGCGAAGATCGTGCCGCGTTTTGATGCCTACTGTACTTACCACCGACTTAGCGCGCTGGTGATTGGCAGTGATCTTGAAGACAAGGTGCATAGCGTGAAGATCGTGATCGATGCCAAGCAGCCGGACAAGGCAACGATCCTGGCGAAGAACGGCAACAAGATCGACAAGCCGGAGCGCTTTGACGGCACTACCTTCTACCCCGGCGCGATCCTGCTGGTGGGCGAGCTGGTGCCTTGAGCGTGGCTTAAGAACTGTTTAAGTCCTGATTCAGTACCAACGGGCTAAGTCGGAACATATGATTATGGAAATTATATGTCCTCCTTCCCATGAGCCACGACCCTGCCCGCGTCGAGCAGCTCTTCCTTGAAACGCTGCAACGTGCGAACCACATCGAACGCCATGTCTTTCTCACCAGTGCCTGTGGGAAAGATACCGTGTTGTGGAATGAGGTCTGGGACCGCCTGCGCAATCGCCCCTGCACCGAAGGGCAGCCGCCCCACACGCGTGGGATCCGCGTGCCGAAATCTCCCAGCCATGGTCTGGTGGAAGAGAAGCCGGGAGACATGATCGGTCCTTACCGACTGCTGCAAATCATGGATGACAGTGTCGGCAGCACGATGTGGATGGCCGAGCGGAACCAGCGCGTGGCGGAGTTCGTGGCCATCAAGATCGTGGCCGCAGCGGCCAATGAATTTTTGATCCGCTACGAGGCGCAGAAGCATGCGCTGGCGCTGCTGGACCACCCCGCCATCGCCAAGCCGCATGCCTGCGGCATGACCCCGGGCGGCAAGCCCTATCTCGTGACCGAGCTGCTGCATGGGACGCCCATCACGCAGTTTTGTGATGCTCAGAAGCTCTCTCTACTCATGCGCGTGCGCTTGTTCATTCAGGCCTGTGATGCCATCCATCACGCACACCAGAGAGGCGTGGTGCATGGCGATCTCAAACCCTCTAGCCTGCTCGCGCACTGGAGCGATAAAGGGGAGCCGCTGCTGCGAGTGACGGACTTCGGCATCGCCCGGGCGATGAACCACGCCCTTGTCACACCCGCCGGTCATCTGCGCTCCCCTGCTGCCTACTTAGCCCCCGAGCATCTGACCACCAAGACGATCGATGCGCGCAGCGACATCTACGCGCTGGGCATGCTGCTGTATGAGTTGCTCACCGGACGGCTGTCGATCGACACACCACGAGACGCAGGAGAGCACTTGGAGAAGCTGCGCCGGGTGGTCACGGAAACCCAGGTGCTGAAGCCTTCCGCCATGATGCGCTCCCTGCCCAGGGCACAGCTTGCTGGCCTGGCCCTGAACCGCAAAGTAGAGACGACCACCTACCCCGAACTTTTGGAGCAGCACTTCGACTGGATCGTGATGCGCACGCTCGAGAAACGGCCGGATAACCGCTACCTCTCCGCCGAGGCGCTGGAGAACGATTTCCTGCCCTACCTCAAAGAGGCTGCGGCCATGCAAGAACAGCCGGTGAGAAAGGAGACGGCAATTGGCAGCTTTATCTGCGAGCACCGGGGATGGTTGGCTCTGGCGGCGGTGCTGGTCCTGCTGCTGACCGCTGGCATGGTCGTCGCGAGCTGGCTGCTGGTACACAACAAGCAGGAGCTGGCCCAGGTGACGGCCAAACGAAAGGTCGAGTCCCACTCCATGACCTCGCGGTTTCTGCAGGAGATGTTTGCCGTGCTGACCCCTGAGACGGTGAAGGACAAAGACACCACTCTGGTAAAACACATGCTGGACCAGGCGGTGGATCACCTGGACACCCTGGCTGAGAACCACGAGGCCGGAGCACGCGCGCAAGAGACCATCGGCCTCACGTATCTAGCGCTGTCTCAACCACTGGATGCGCAGAAGCAACTGAACGGTGCCCTGGAGAAGCGCATACTCGCGCTCGGCGGGTCGCATCGCGATACCCTGCGCTCCATGCGACAAGTGGCCTGTGCCATGCAAGCGGATGGACGCTACGTGGATGCTGAGACCCAACTGCGCCGGACCTTGAACGCTCAGCAAAAAGCCCTGGGGCCAGACCATCCCGATACCTTCATCACGATCACAGTCCTAGCAGCCGTGTGTGACGAGCAGGAGAAGCACCAGGAGGCCGAGACCTTGTTCCTCAACCTCTACCAATTGCAGAAACGCGTGCTCGGTGCGGACCACCTCGACACTTTCGCGACTCTAGGCCATCTGGCGCGTTCTTACACCGTGCAGGGCAGGTATGCCGACGCCATGAAACGCCGTGGCGAGCAACTGGAGGGCACGCGCCGTGTGCTGGGTCCCAAAGACTCACGCACCCTCGTGACGATGAATCTCACCGCCCAGGCCTGTGAAGCGGCAGGCAAGCCTTCCGAGGCGGAGAAGCTTTATTTCGGCGCGCTGGAAATCGTGAAGCAATCGCTCGGCGCAGAGCACCCCGACACGCTGGCACAAATGGACCAGGTAGCCCTGCTGCTAGGTCGGCGTGGGCGGCATGAAGAAGCTCTCAAGCTGCACCTCCAAAGCCTGGACGCCAAACGCCGCGTGCTCGGTCCCAGCGATCCGCAGACTTTATTCTCACTGAAAAATCTGGCTGGTGAATATGAGGTGCAGGGCAGGCATGCCGAAGCCGAAGCTTCCCAGCTCCAAGTTTTGGAAACCTTGCAAGCCGCCTTCCCCCCCCAGCACCCTGAAATCCTGGCGCAGAAGGACACCCTTGCCCAGTTGTATGACGACCATGGTCGCTACGCCGAAGCCGCAAAGCTCCGCCAGGAGTCTCTCGCAGTCCGTCAGCGCGTGCTGGGCGGCAGCCATGCGCAAACCCTGCGCTCCATGCAGCAACTGGCCGCTTCTCTGGATGCCGATGGCAAACGCGCACAGGCGGCGAAGTTGCAGCTCGAAACCCTCGAGACCATGAAGACAGCCTTTGGCCCCGGCGATCCTGATGTGCTCGCGCAGATGCTGGCCATGGCCAGCATGCACGACCGTCATGGCGAGCAGGCGCAGGCGGAGAAAATGTACGGCGATCTGCTGCAAATTCAGCAGCGCGTGCTCGGTGTCGGACATGCCGAGACACTCGCGACCATGTCCAGTCTGGCAGCGCTGTACCGACATGCGGGCCGAGTTGCGGAGGCAGAATCCCTTTGGCAGCAACTGCTGGAACTGCAGCGCAAACGCACGCCCGCAGACCCACCAGCAGTGGCCGCTGCCGCTGCTGATCTCGGCGGCCTGTGGTTGCAAACCGGTCAATGCGACAAGGCCGTGCCGCTTCTCCGTGACAGTCTGGGCCAGTGCATCAAACAACAACCCGACCACTGGCTGCGCTATCATACCGAGAGCCTGCTCGGCGGCGCATTGCTGCGGCAGAAGCAATTTACCGAAGCCGTCCCACTGCTGCGCTCTGGCTACGAGGGGCTGAGGACACACGCCGACATCCTCCCTAAACAAGAACGCTTTCACCTTCGCGAGGCCATCGAACGCCTCGCTCAATTCCACGAAGCCACCGGCAATGCCGCCCAGGCCGCCGAATGGAAGCAGAAGCTCGCCGAATTTGATCAGCCGCCTGCGGTGTCAGGGCCTCGGGAGGTGAGTATGCGGATGAAGTCGGGGAGTTGACGGTGGTTGGGGTCGTATCAGTGAGGTGAGTGTTAGACCACTTCATCATATTTAATAGCATTTTAGAGTCGTCACATCGCGCGGACAAAAAGCAACTCTGAGGTGCAACGCAATATTGGACCAGAGACGCTTAATTAGTTGAGGTTGATGTGCTGAGTTTCGAACTGGTTGGGTGTGAGGTAGCCGATGGCGGAGTGCTTGCGCTGGT
>TBL_comb48_EPIDRAFT_1002016_pt1 | contig 14391 bp, 17 predicted proteins | sample TroBogEpilimnion_37_FD_10681 | JGI IMG/M metagenome (IMG submission 10681)
TCCAGCACCTGCTTGCGCACCGCGCGCTGGATCAGCGCCCGTCCCCAGCGGTCCGGTCCGCAATCCTGGATCACGCCAAAGAGTGTCGGGCTGTGCATCATTCCCCGCCGCAACGGCAATGAAGTCGGATCGATCGCCATCGCAGCAGGATGTGCCAACCACTCCGCCGTGTATTCAAACGACACCGCCGTGCCGCGCCCGGCCGTGAAGAGTCGCCCCACAAAATGGGTGGTTCCGCCCCAATCCAGATGAATCTCCAAGCTCATGAGTGGTGTGGGGTGCGGATGCGTTTGGGCAGGCGTTCCTCATCCAGACTCAGTGCCAGCTCATCTGCTGCCGGAGCGGCCACATCTGCAAGTCGATGGTGCAGTTGCAGGATGAAAGCCGCCGTCGCCAGTGTGCCCATCGCAACGGTAGGGTCGCCTTTCTCCAGCCGCCAAAGTGTGTCCTTGCTCACAAATAACCGCGCGGCCATGTCTGCCGTAGAGATGCGCCGCTTGCGCCGTGCGAGCGCAAGATCACGCCCCAGCTTGTGCAAGGTGTGGGTGACAGGCAGCGGGAATGAGCTTTTTGGCATGAATTAGAATCTTCTATATCAGGTATTAAATCAAATAGTATCTGATATGTCAGATTGTAGCAGAATTTGGACTCACTCCGTCTCCTCCTTCCGTTGTAAGCAGTTAGCCCTGCGATGGCAGATGGGAGATGCACTAGCACTCGTCATTGCACCCCTCGATCCGGCCTTCTTCACTCTCCCTGCGCCGTGCCTATCCACCTACTCGCATTTCCTATTTGCGCTCCGAGAAAACGCAGGCACACTTTCAGAATGAAGACAATTCTTCTCTCTCTACTGCTGCTTGCATCAGCGGCCCAGGCGGATCAGTGGCTGGTGAACGGCAAGGCCTACAAGGGCACCATTCACAAATTCAATGCAGATCAAACCATGATCTGGGTGACCTCCGACTGGGACAGCTACGCTGGTAGTTGGCTGAAAGTCGCCGAGCTTGATTCTCTGACTCGCGTGCGGCTCAATGTCGCGACGCAGCAGGAGCAGGCCGCCGTGGCGGCGGAGCTGGAGAAGATGCGTCAGATGGAGGCCCAGGCTGAAGCTCAGGCGCAGGCACGTGCTGCAGCGGATCGCGCTGCCCGCATTGAGGAGCAGAAGCTCGCTCTCGAACGCGAAAAACTCGACTTCCAGCGCCAAAAGGAAGCCAATCGTCATGCCGAGCGCCAGAGGCAAACGCAGACGCAGCAGCAGAAGTCGTCCACGCAGATCTACATTGTCCCTGGCAACCAGAGGGGCAATGTCCAGAGAGTGCCGCAGGTTCCTGGTATTCAAGTGGTGCAGCCCACTGTCCTCTATTACAAGTAGCACAGCGCAGATAGACAGCCGAAGGGTGAGCGCAGCGAATCAATCAATGCGCTGATAGAGATGCACGGCGCAAGCCTGCATCGGCGGCATCGCTTTCGCGGAGATCTGCGTGGCGTCCGTCCATAGCCCTCGATCTTCTGGTATGGTCACACGACTACCGCCGTCCTCTTTCCAAAGGATTCCCTGCTGGCGGCGCTGGGCGCGGAGGGGGCGCAGGTGCGTGAGGAGGCGCAAATACGTGGGGAGGTGGCGCGGGGGGCTGTATAAGCACGGGCATTGGCTGGGGACGCTGTTGTTGCTGTACTGGGAAAACACGGGGTGGGGGCGCTGGGGCATGCCTTTCCATGTATTGGGGCACTTGCCGCTCTTGGTGCTGGGGCACCGGGTGAATGCCGGGCCTGAAGGTCGCACCGCTGACGTTGGGTGCGGCTTGGGGTTGGCTGGGCTGTATGAATGGTTGTGTGCGNGCGGGCTGGCCTTGAGCATGAGGGAGGCGGTACGCTTGGCCGGGGTTCAGCGTGGGGCCGTTGCGGGTGGCGGGTTGTTGCATCGGGCGGTTAGGAATGCCTGGCGGGTTGACGGCTGGCAGGAACTGCTGGGGAGTGGTAGGTCTGCGAACTTCTTCAGTCACAGGGCGCTGCTCAGCGGGCGGCGGCACGGTGCCTGTGACCACGGTATTGCCACCCGCTGTAGCCTGGCGCTCATGCGGCAGCAGCACGCGGCCAAAGGCAGGTGGTGCAGCGGTGCTCGTGGCCGGGTGGGACGTCTTCTCTGGCAGGCTGGGTGGGGCCGTGCGCGCCAGCTCATCGCGCTGCATCTGGCGCAGGTGTTCGGCACCTGGGGTATCTGCCGCGCCGCGCCAGCCGCGTTCCATTTGCGGCTGCTGGAGTGACTCGCGCACGCGTGATGGCAGAGCCTGCGAGGCCCCACGGCGGATGGAGGGGGAGGCGACGAAGAGTTGATCCTGCTCGATGCGGGAGCGACTGCCCGCGCCGCGTGGCGCGCCGTTGTTGATGCCGCCAGCACCGCCGCCGGGGTGCTCCAGCCAGTCGCGGCGGAAGCCCTCGTCATCGCGCCGCAGCGTGAGGCGGCGGACTTGATTGCCGCCAAAGCCGTTGATGCGCTGCGGGTCCGGCCCGCCCACAAAGATGTGGTTCGTCACGTCCGGCATGTAGCTCATGCGCGTGACATTCACCGATTGGCCGTAGAAGCCGAAGTTGCGATTGCGATCCATGATATAGGGCAGCAGCGACGTGGCACTGGCAAACGCGCCCATGGGCACCACGTTGTAGTAACCGGGGTCGACATCGTAGTAGCCGTCCGTCCAGCCGCCAAAGCCCGTGCCCGGGTACCACGCCGCCTCAGGTGGTAGCGGTGCCCAGCCGATCTGCCCCTGCGTCTGCCGCCAGGACACCCAGGCCGGAGCCCAGTCATACCCAGGCACCCACATCCAGCCCTGCTGCATCTGGATCCAGCGGCCATAGTGGTAGGTGATCCAGCCAAAGTCCTCATTGGAAACCCACGTCCAGCCCGCATCCGTGTAGGCCCAGCTCCCATCCGCATACGGTGCCCAGCCCGGCTGCTGCGCCGCCAGCGGCTGCCACACGTAGCCGTAGTTTGGCGTGGAGATCCAGTCGCCATAGGGACTGAGCGCATCGTAAAAGAAGTCGATGGGCACCGTATCATTCGCCCGCGCCGGAGTCGGAGCCAGCGGAGCCGCCATGCCAAGCAGCGTGGCGAAGAGGAGGAGAAAGGAGCGTTTCATGATAAAGCGGGGGGGCTAAAGTGGTGGTGGGAGTGCGGATGCAGAAGGTTACGGACTTCTGCCCGTCAGTGATTGGACGCAGCCTGCGCTCAAACACTTCAAAATGTGCGGGCTGGATGTGTGGCCGCGCCCAAATTCCAGCATGGTAGGCCACGCTGCACGCTGCCATGGGGTGAAACCCTGCCTGGGGACTGGGGAACAAGGGGGGACGCCCAAGTGCCGATATATTTTTTGCCACACCCAGCAGACGAGCTTTTCAAACAGCCGTCATCGTCGCTCACTCACCCGCGCCGCGCTCAGAGTCTTCCCGCAAGCGCGCTGGGAGGTACATGTTCTCATGGAGAATGCTGATGACGCCGATGGCTCCTTTGCGCAGTTCCCGGAAAAAGACATAGTGATGCTGGTGCCGAAAGAAGAATACTCCTTGCAGGGCTTCGTCCAGCACGGGACGCCAGCGGTGGCGTTGACCGCCCACACTGTGGATGGCGGCAATGAGGTTGCGGACATACTTGTCCGCTTGAGCCTCGCCCCAGGTATTTTCGGTGTAGTCCCAGATTTCGAGAAGCCGCACTTTGGCGGCTGCGTAGATCTTAGCGGCCATGTTTTTTTCGGCGCTTCTTTGCTTCACCGATGATGGAGTCGGCATCGAGTGCGACAAATTCAGCCGCATCGGCCGCAGCGCCTGCTTGCAGTTCTTGACGAAGCCATTGCCACTTGCGCTGCTCCTCGCGCTCGAAGTCGTGCCGCACTAAGTCGCGGATGTATTCGCTCGCTGAGCTATACAGTCCTGACGCGCTGGTTCGTTGTTGGATAAACCGCTGAAGTTCACCCGCAAATCTGACATTGACTCCTTCGGCCATAAAAAACTCCTTGTGAGGCATGCTACCAATGTCCCACACTTTGTCAATCCTGTGGGACATTCATCCACCCGCCAGGGGGGCCAAGTTAAGGGGATGGAGGCTGCAAGACGGGTGAGCACCGAGAAAACCGCCTGATGCTCCCTCCACGCCGCCACTCACTTCCACGCATCCCGCCACATGTCGGGATACCAGCGGCCTTCGTCCATTTCGATGAGGTCGAAGTCGGTGATGAGGCTGCCGTCGTCCTGCAGGCCGTATTGGCGGATCATGTCAGGGATGAAGGCGTCGGTTTCGTCGTCGCGCCAGCCGCGCTTGCTCATGAAGCTGTTGTAGATGAGCACCTCTTCATCGGTCAGGCGGCGGCCGTGGGCCAGGCACCAGTCGAGCACTTCCTCGTCGCTCTTGTCGCTGAGCACCTGGGCTTTGACGTCCTCAAAGCTGACGGCCAAGTAGCGGCAGGTGCGTCCGTCGAAGCCCTTGCCAAACATGCCATGGTAGTCTTCGGGTAGCTCGCCTTTGGCGTGCAGACGAATCTTGGAACACATTCGGGCAAAGTAAAACAGCCCACGGGTTTTCTCATAGCAGCCTTTGATTCCTGGTATCTTCATGAGGTGTCTTTGGGGGTGAGGTTGGGGTTATTGAATTGGCTTCACCTCCGGCAACGGCTCGCCGCGCACCCAGGCACCGATGAGGTCCAGGTAGGGCGGTGGCTCTTCGTGGCCGTAGCCGCTCATGGTGATGTGAGTGATGTCGATCCCGGCGGAGCGGGCTTGACGCTCGACCAGCTTGATGAGTGGCACGGCCACGAGGGTGCGCTGTATCCGATTCTTCAGCTTTTTTTCGGTGTCGCCATACAGGACGAGGAAGCGGTGGCCTTTCAGTTCGGGGGCGCCCATGGCGGAGGGATTGAGCGCAAAGCCGATGCCGCCCTCCATCAGTATAAACGTGCTGAAGTGCTGGAGTATGTAGGCGTCCTTGGTGGCGGCGAGCACGCTGGTGGCGTGTGCGCCATTGGAGAAGCCGCCCAGAGTGCTGCGCTCGGTCGCGATGTTTGGCACGGTCTGCGCCAGCTTTTCTAGCATGGTCTGGTAGCTGGTGCTCAGCACAGAGGCGTCGTTGGAATTGACCATGAAGCCCATGTTGAGCGTAACGCCGGGCAGCACGGGTGGCTTGGCTTTGGGGTCTTTGAAGAGCGGGAGATTCACGGCAATGAAGCCGCGCGGGCCGATGATGCGCCGGGTAAAGGCCACATTGGCACCAGCACCGCCGTTGCCGCCGTCAATGAAGACAAACAGCGGAAAGGTTTTGCCCGCTGCGTAATCTTCCGGCAACTGCGCGGAAAGCTGCGGCACGGTCTCCTTGCCGGTTTTCTGCTGGTAGTAAGTTGCGGGCAGTTCGGGAAACTCGAGCGTGAACTGCGCGTTTGGCACCAGCTTGATCGGCTCTGCATGCAGTGCGCCCGGCATGGCGAGCATGAGCGCGGTGAGGCACGAAAGGGCGTGCCTCATGGATTGTCGGTGCAAAAAGCGCATGTGACCACAACAGGCATTGGGGACGCTGAAATGCCAGAGTTTTTTGAAGGCAGACCATATCTCGTCTCTCTGCTCCCTGCGGGGCGCATGACATGATGGGCTGGCGCGGTGATGAGATGGCGATTTCCATAATCGTGCCATCTTATTCAGCAAGTGAGCCTCACAGAGTCAACTGGCAGGCCAGGCTTCACGTTGTCTTTTTAACTTACCGCACACTCACAACTCCAAGCTCATACCAACCATCCATTGTGGGCAGTTCGACTCCCAGTTGGATCGTGGGCTTGAGGGTGTCCTTGGGCTGACGTAGGCCGATGGCGAGACGGTAGTCGCCGGGCGCTGCGTCTTTGAAGTTCAGATGATCGGCCACGGTGGTGGTGCTGTCCGGCTGCCATGCGGAGGGAAGGGAGGTGGTCGCATCGCAGATGTAGGCGACTTTTCCTGTGGGCGTGATGAGGGCAAAGGAAACCTTGGCGGGAATGTAGATGGGGGCGACGCCGTGGTTTTGCCAAGTGAGCGAAAGGGCGTTTGGCTGGCTGGCGGTGAGCGTCTTGGGATACTTCGCCTCCTTCAAGACGAAGTGATAACCGATGCGGTTGGTGAGGCGCTCGATGAGTGCGCGATTCTCCTGCAGGAGGCGCAGGCCGGACTTGCCACCGCCGAGATCGACCCAGGTGGGGTGGCCGTTTTCGATGCATTCTTCGAGGCGGAAGCCCTGGCCGTTTTTGTCTTTGATGCCGTCCCACCAGCCGAGCTGCTTGAGGGTATCGTAGCCGGCGTAAAGCTCGAAAACTCCGGGCGCGATGCCGAGTCCGATGGCGGTCTCGCGGCCATCGCTGTTGCCGCAAATGCCATCGCGGCGCGGGGCGATGTGCTGGGTCAGCACGGCCCAGTCGAACACTTCTTTGAGCGGGCCGAAGTGGCCGAGGTGGCTATTTCGTGAGAGACAGAGCTGCGTTTTTTTGAAGGCGTCGATGTGCATCTGCACATGCTCACGGAATTTCTCGGGCGCGATGTCTGGCACCTTGAAGGGGTGCATGTGGCACTCGCCCCAGTTTCCATACGAGCGGATGTCCAGCAAGGCGATGCGTGGATCGCCATCGAAGCGTTTGGCAAAGGCCTGCAAAAACGCGCGATACTTTGCCAGGAAAATGGGATCATCAAACACGGGCGCGATCTTGTGCCCCGGCGTGCCCTGCGTGGCCATCTGCGGGGTGAGGTCCAGCTCGTGCATTTTCGCCCCGGCATCAAAGACCCACTTCGGCGTCACATAGCCGCCGGGAAGTTTGCTGTGCGTGCTGGCGCACATGACGCCGAGATTGCACACGCCGCCGATGGCATCCCACGCGGCGAGCGTCTCCTCCACGCTGCTCCAGTCATACTGGCCCTCCTGCGGCTCTAGGCTGCCCCAGTCAAAGCGGCGCACGCCCATGCGCACAAAGGGCAGCAGCTCTTTGTCCTGCCACTTCGGCCAGTCATGCACGGACCAGCCTTTGCCGGGATTGAAGACAGGCTTCGTCGTGAGCTTGGGCGTGACCGTTATGAGGTCGTCGGCGGCAGGCGCGTGAAACGCTGCGCAGACAACCAAGAGCGAGGTGAGAATGAAGTGAGTGTGATGGCGCATGATTTGGTCAACATGATGTCTTCAGCCGCGTTTGCACGCGGCAGTTCCTGTGGTGCAGCGAACATTCTGGCGAGTTTGATGAAGAGAAGTACTCCGTCGCAAGAATGGCCCGTGATTCGACAAGCACCGGAGAGAGAGCCCGCACAGAAAGGCTATGGATGATGACGTCCCCCCTTGCGATCTCCATGAAAAATACTTCCTCATCCCTCGGCATTTTTGCCCTGCTGGTCGCCCTCTTGATGGCACCGGTGATAGCCAACGCCGTACCGAGTTATGCTCGGCAAATGAACGTGGCCTGTACGGCCTGCCATACGGAGTTCCCCATCCTCACGGACATGGGGAGGGCCTTCAAGCTGGGCGGCTACTCCATGAGCGTGGAGCAGACGATGGCACCACCGCTAGCGGTGATGCTGCAGCCTTCCTTCACCAACACCAACTCGGGCCAGCCGGGTGGTGCGGCACCGTTTTTCAGGAACAATGGCAACACTGCGATGGATCAGATGAGCGTCTTCTATGCAGGCCGTCTCTTTGGGCCGTATGCTAAATCCTTGTTTGGTCCCAATGTGGGAGGATTTCTCAACAAATTCGGCACATTCATCCAGACCACGTACGATGGCGTGCATCGCATACTGCACTGGGACAATTCGGAAATCCGCTACGCAGACCACGCCACCCTCGCTGGCCAGTCAGTCGCTTACGGCTTCTATGCCAACAACAATCCTGGCATGCAGGACCCGTGGCATACCATGCCTGCCTGGGGGTTCCCCTTCAGTGGGTCAGCTCTGGCGCCCACGCCTTCCGCTACCACCATGCTTTCCGGCACCTTTGCCCAGCAGGTCGTTGGCATGGGGGGATACATCATGCTGTCAGATTCCCTGTATGTGGATGTGGCAGCTTATCATACCCCGAGTGCATCGTTTCAGCGCAATATGGGCANCCNCCCCGCCACTCAGGCCCAGATCTCGGGACTAGCGCCCTACTGGCGTACGGCCTACACCAAAAAATTCGGCAATCAGTCGCTTGAGTTTGGGGTGTTTGGCATGGCGGCAAACACTTATCCTGGTCGTGACAACAGCGCTGGTAAAGACCACACGGTGGACTGGGGCCTGGACTCCCAGTATCAGGCATCCTTCGGCAGAAGCGACATCCTCGGCGTCCTCACCTACACACGCGAAAGCCAGAAGTGGAACGCCAGCCAGACGCTGGGCAACACCACCAACAGCCGCGACAGCCTCTGGTCCCTGCGCGGTGCCTTCGATTATCTGTATGATAAAACCTATGGCGGTGCGGTGGGCTACTTCCTCATCAACGGCAGCAGCGATCCGCTGCTTTATTCCAACAGCGTCAACGGCTCGCCGCTGAGCGATGGCTTTATCCTGCAACTCAACTGGATGCCGCTGAACAAAAACGGTGGGCCTGGATTTTGACCGAAGAGCAACGCTAAAATCTCCCTGCAGTATGTGATCTACAACCGCTTCAACGGCTCCCAGCGCAATTACGACGGCGCTGGCCGCAATGCCAGCGACAACAACACCCTGTATCTGCAAGCGTGGCTAGCATTTTGATCACAGCCGTTCGCAGCATTACCTCCTCATTTTCCTCATAAAAACACCCGCATGAAAACACACACTCTACTACTACCTATTATCCTCCTTGCCCTGGCATGGCTCGCTCCCTGCGCCCATGCCCGCGATGGCAGGGTGATCGAACTCATCGCCTACGACACGATGAAATATAACCTGGCCAAGATTCAAGCCACACCTGGCGAGAAGCTGACTGTCGTGCTCAAGAGTGAAGGACTGGCCCCCAAAGCGACGATGGCGCATAACTGGGTCTTGCTCAAGGCTGGCGCTGATCCGATGAGCTATGCCATGTCTGCGATGTCCGCTGTGAAGGAGGGCTACGAGCCGAAGTCACTCTCCAGCCAGGTGATCGCCTCGATTCCGCAGCTCGGTCCGAAAGAAACCGCCAAGACGACCTTCACCGTACCCACCACGCCTGGAACTTATCCTTTCCTTTGCTCCTTCCCGGCTCATTGCATGGCAGGCATGAAGGGCGTGCTCGTGGTGAAGTAAAACCCCAGATTAAAGCTTGGAAGAAGGGCGGCCCGCATGGGGTGCCTGGATGGCTGAGGCAGTCTATCGACGACGACAAGGACGGCGGACCTTTTTGAGCGCCTGCGCCGTGAGAGACCCGAAATCACGGACCCGACGAAGCGGTTCCCTACCAGCCCTGAGGTGCCGCGCCACGCAGGGCCGGTAGGGATGCGCTGTGCGCGTCCCTAGATTCCTTCGTCCCAGCACGGCCTGCCGACTCCTCGCTCTCCCCCTTTCCTTCCGCTGTCGTCTCCGCTTCGTGGGAGCCACAATCAATGAGTGCCGCGTATTATTTCCAAAACTCTCGCACGGCGCGCTCCCATTCATCCGCCAGGATTTGGTGGCCGGAGTAGGTGGGGTGGACGTCGTCCCAAATCCAGTGGGCGGCGGGTGCGCGCTCGGTGGCGCGGTCCAGCGCGGCCTGAAAGTGTACCAACGCCGCACCGTGCTTTTTGGCCAGACGCGCGACGATTTCCTGCCGCTTGACGATGTCGGCATTGGGCGAGCCGTGCTGCGGCTCGGTGGCGCGATGATTCACGACGAAGGGTTCGCAGAGTACGAGTTTGAGCTGCGGATTGGCGGCCTTGGCGGCGGTGATGATCTTGTCGTAGGTCTGCTCATAGACTTCCAGCGGCACACCTTTGCCTTTGTCGTTCACGCCTATGAGGATGCTGAGGATGTCGGGCTTCAGATCGAGCGTGTCCTTCTGCCAGCGCTTTTCGAGATCCAGCACCGTGTTGCCGCTGTTGCCTCGGTTGAAGAACTCCAGCTTCGCTTCCGGAAACGCCGCGCCGAATTTCGCGGCGATGATGAAGGCGTACCCGTGCCCGAGAATGTGGTTGGGGTCAGCACTGCGGCCGCGATTGCCATCGGTGATCGAGTCGCCCTGGAATAGGATGCGTGCGCCGGGTGCGAAGGCGGGCAGGGGATCGATGGCGTTTGACGTGAAGGGTGCTGCAAGCAGCACAGCGGCGGTGAGTGTGAGGACACGTTTCATGGCGGATAATGTCAAAAGCTTTAACGACGCGCAGGACTCACGGCAAGGAGTTCAATGGGTTTTATGATGAGGTGGTCTGGTATGAGTGGCACACCGTTATTGAGGCCCGCGCAAGAGGGTGACTTGCTCTCTCTGGGTGCGCTGCTTTTGGGACAAGTAATCTTGCGCGTAGGATTGATTTCAAAAAATCAACAATCCTTGATTCATCAATCGTCAATCGCGCCCAGTCAGAGCATCATGTAGCCAAAGAGATTGACGATTGTCGAGCAATCGATTGTTGATTGTCGAGGTTTCAAGCTGCAGGCACTTGCACGCGCTGAATGTTGTTACCCCATAATGCGAGTCTCATGAAGAGGTGAAAAGCGAACGTTGACTCGCCGCAAGTAGGTGCCCTTGATGCCTGGGTGCTTTATTTCAACGACCCGTTCACGCCCTTCGCAGAAAGTAAAACGCATACGCCAGTGATGCCGCTGCGGTCATCCCACCCGGCACATACAGTGTGCCGTAGGCGAGGGTGGGAAACAGCAGGGCGCTGACCACGCCGCCGGTGAAGAAGCCGGTGATGATGAGGAAGCAGAGGCGTACNCGCTGGGCGTCCACCGGCAGGCCACGGATGGCGTGGCCGAGGAAGATGCCGAGATCGGTGAACATGCCGGAGATGTGCGTGGTGCGCACCACCGCGCCGCTGAAGGTGCTCATCATGGCGTTTTGCAGGCCGCAGGCGCAGGCGGCGCTGTAGAAGCCAAAGTCGCTCCCGTGCTGGATCAGCGGCACGGCCATGTAGAGCAGCACGGACTCCAGCAGCAGCGCCACGCCGTAGCGGTGCCCGAGCTGCAATGTGGTGTCCTGGATGATGAAACCGCTGATCACAGTGCCGACGATGAAGGAGCCGAGCTCGGCGGCAAAGTGTCGCATGGATTCGTAGTCGAGCTGTGCCACCGCCGCCGCAAGCATGGACGTGGTGCCCGTGAGGTGCGTCACCGCTTGGTGCTTGATGCCGAGGAAGCCGACGACATTGACCATGCCCGCGATGAACGCCAGCACCCACGCGCCAGCCCAGACCCAGCGGGGGAGTTTAGAGATCATGGGGGATCAGCAAGGAGTGGGTGAAAGGGAAGTGCATGGTGCCGAAGAGGCGGCGAACGAGCAGCAGCTTCGGATGGCGGGCGGCGACTTCGGCTGGTACGTCAACAGTGAAAGCACGGGAAGGCTTGGCCTTGCCGCTGCGAATGGATTTCATCTCGCGGACGCTTTGGAGGAGTTCCTGGAAGAGTTCTTCTTTCATGATCAGTCGAGCAGTTGTCAAAGATGCCAGCCACCCCATGCTCACACCCAGCCGTGGCTCGCGATCATTTTGCGAATGATGTCACGCCTACGGGCGATGGACACCGTGCCGCGCAGAGTCGTCAAATCGGTTCGTGGGATCGAATAGATGAGATCACAGCGGCAGAGTGTGCTCCAGTCGAGGCCATCTGCGCCATTCAGCACGACCTCATGTGCGGCTGGGGTGTGGCCAGCGCGCTGCGTCGTGCAAAGCAGCACCTCCACCGTCTCTTTGCGCTCCGCCCTTAGGGGATGCGAAACGATCACCGCTGGATGTTCCCCCGCTCCTTGAAAAGCATAGGTTCTGATCTCCCACTGGTTCATGCTTCAGGCCGTGCGCGGCCCGCCATGGAGCGTTCAATGGTTTCCCACTCGTCGTCCGGCGCATAGACCTGCTCTGCCTCTGCGGCGGTCAGCGGCCTGGGATTCAGGTATCCGAGTGCCTCTTCGGTCTCCAATCGCCGTACCGCCTCCGTGACGGCTTCCTGTGCAGACGCGAATCTCCCCAAGGCGACGAGGCGCGCAAGAAGGCCATCCTGTTCTGCTGGCAATGTGATCGTCATAACGGTGAGGCGTATGTCTATGAGACTACCATGGGGCGTGGTTCCGGTCAAGGGGACCAGTCGCTACTGAACTCTCGTCATCAACCCGTCTCTCTTTTGAGTTTCAAACGCCGTCTCGATTACGCGGAGATGAGTTCCATGGCTTCCACGATGACCAGCCCTTCGGCATTTGCCGGGCCTGGAGCCAATGGTTCTGCCTGGCAACTTTTGACGAAGGGCGCCAGCCAGCCGGAAGTCAGCGCATCTCTGGCTGGGCCTTGCAATGCACCGAGCATCATTGACTTTGTGCCAACATCGTCTTTCAATGCCAAATGAACTTAGAAAATCCAGTCGGCTCCTCGCTGCCATCACGGCCCTCCGTGATGACGCATGCGCAGGTGACGCGGCAGTTCCAGGCCAGCGCACGGCAGCGTCGGAAACTGGGACAGGTGGTGCCTACAGAGCCCTTCTTCGTTTCGCCCGAGGCCACGGCCTTGTTTCGTCAGAGGAATGGCTCTCACTGCTTTCTCCGTTAGAGGGCGGCAACGAGCATGAGGTGTTTCAGGATTTGAGCGATCCCGGCCTGCTGTTCAAAGTTACAGAGCCGGATCTGCGTTTGCGCAATGGCCGTGACCGCGTCCCCAAAGTGACGCCGTTGCATTATCTGGAGCGCTGGCATCTGGCCAACGTGGCGTTGGGTGATCGTGCGGAGCTCGTGGCTGTGATTCCTACCTCGGAGGGAGTGCGCATTGTCATGCAGCAGCCGTTTGTGCCTGCCGCTGATCCAGAACTACCCAATCCTGATCAGCGAGAGATTAATCGCTGGCTGCGTGCTGCTGGCTTCGAATACCAATCCGGTGCCTGGGTGCGACAAGAAGATGGACTGGTCATGGTGGACACCCACGAGGGCAATTTCATCCTTTCTCCAGAAGGCTTACGTCCAGTGGATGTGGAGCTTTACCGTCTGGAAAAAACGGTGGGTTCAGTCATTCCCTGGGAAATCACGCTGCAACGGTTTGCTTCCGCAAACGAGGGCGGTTGAGTTTAACTGGCCGTAGCACATAGAGTGCAATGACTGGTTGTTCTCTTCACAAGAGGCTCATGGTTTGTCAGGTTGATCTGGAAAAAGTTTTCGGACCTTGGTATGTCCGTCTCCAGCCAGAATGCTCAGTACATAGGCATCTTTAGATGTGAGTGATGGTCCAGGTGAACTGAGACGGTCATTCACTATCATGAGAAAATAACCCAAGCCGAAACTACGGCTGTCTTTCAAATAGTCGCGCCATGATGCAAGCTCGCCAGCTTTGTTTTGCACACACATCCAAACTCTTATGCTGTTTCCGCGAAACACAAAAGCAGTGCTCCAATCTGCATTGTCAGGCTTCCCAAGAATATCCTCGACAACTGAAGCGGTCATGCCCGCCTTGAGACCCTTTGCCTGCGCTTTAATAAAAGTTGCATGCATTCGATCATTGAATTGTTCATCGGCAGCCAGCAATGCAGGATCACATAAGCCTAGAATTAGACCGACCAAAGATGTGATGTATTGGTTCATTTTCACGATCAAGGTGTGGCAGTAACATCCCTCCTACTTCCCCCCAATCAGCTCAATCGCTTTCACAATCACCTGGCCTTCGGCGTTGGGTTGGTCGGTGGGCCAGAGGGTGAGTTGGGTGATGAGGCCGTCGTAGCCGGGGGCGGTGGAGAGATCGACAATGATGCTCGATTCTTTGCCGGACTCGGGAACAGGGAAGGTGGCGGAGTTGGCTTTGGTGACTTGATCGCCGCCTTGTTTTTTCCAGGTGATGTGGCCGGTGCCGATGAAGCCGGTCCAGGTGCCGGTGAGGCGGAGCTTGGGGGCGGAGGCGGCGGGGTAGGGCTGCACGGGGCCATCGACCACGGCGGTTTTACCTTTGGCGATGGTGAGCTTGAGCCCGTCTTTGATGGGCCAGCCGGCATCGGTGCAGCCACGGGGCACCCAGTGCTGGCGGTCGTTGGTGAACTTCCACACGGGCGGCGTGCGCGGGCGGATGATGCCAGTGAAGTAGTCGCGCAGGTCGGTCAGCTTGCCGGCGCGGATCATGACCTCGAAGTCGAAGACGATGTTGTGATCGAGCGCATCGGTGGAGACGGGGCTGATGTACATGGTGGGCGAGTCATCGGAGTTCCAGGTCTTCACGGGGGAGCTGGTGCCGCCGAGGTAATTGTACACGGTGGGGTTGCAGACGCCGAGGCCCCAGTCGTCATCGCCCACAGCGGCCACCCAGCCTTCGGTGGCGATGA
>TBL_comb48_EPIDRAFT_1002024_pt1 | contig 14345 bp, 14 predicted proteins | sample TroBogEpilimnion_37_FD_10681 | JGI IMG/M metagenome (IMG submission 10681)
AGTCCAAGCGTGCTGGCAGAGACGGCTTTGAGGAAATCGCCAATCAAGAACAGGTCCTTCAACCGTTGACCAAATACACTTGGATGGCGCGCGGTTCATCCATGATTGCGGAGACCACTCGGCATGCTTTCAAGTCTGCCTGGACACCTCCTTTTGGTCCATCCTACATGACTTGGCATTCTGACTATACACAAGAGAGAACGCGCACCGAGATCATTCAACAAAGTCACTTTGACACGCGAATGCGCGTGAGGCCCAATCCCACTGAGATCGAGGCTGCAGCTAAATTATTGGTGGACGCCAAGATGCCCATCATGATCGTGGGAGATGAAATCTACAAAGCCCGCGCGGTTGGCAAAGCGGTGAAGCTTGCAGAAATGTTGGGTATGCCCGTGACTCAGATGAGGCAAATTTGGGCGAACTTCCCTGAGGCACATCCTTTGTGGGTGGGCAATGCGCCATCAGGTACTTTGTCCTCCATCACTTGGCCCAAGCAATATGACTTGGCCATCAACATCGGCAACAAAATGCAACACAACGGCTTGGCGCCCATTGTGCCCCACAGCGTTAAATTCATCGACATGAGGATTGACTACCAAAACATGGGCAAGGTGATGACCACAGATGTGCCTTTGGTCGGAGATGTGGCGTTGGGCTTGGACGATTTGATTGCGGCAGTTGAGCAATTGTTGAACGATCGCATCAGGGCTGAGGCCGCCATGAGAGCCATCGAGGTCAGAAAATACACAGAACAAGCTCGTTTGCTTTTAAAAGGCATTGTGAACAATCCCGAGTGGAACAACTCACCCCTTATTGCTGATCGCGTGACGTGGGAGGTGGCCCAATTTGCAGATCCTGATGCCATCATTGTTCATGAAGCGGGTTCGGTTGCCATGCACTCCTTTGATTTCAATCCGGTGGGCGGCAGAGAGCTTTTCTTCTATTACGGGGGTCACTTGGGCTCTGGAGTGGGCACCTCTGCTGGCGTCAAGTTGGCCAGGCCCGATCAGCAAGTCATATGCTTGGTTGGAGATGGCTCTTTCCTCTTTGGCCCGCATGCTCTATGGAACATGGCCAGGTTAGAGTTACCTGTGATCACCATTGTCTACAACAATCACGCTTATGCGGGCCCTCATACGAGAACCATCGCCAATGTGCCCTCGGGTCGGATGGTGGAGACTGGTCACTACATGGGAAGTTATTTGGGCAATCCAGACATGAACATGGCCTCCATTGCCAATGGCTTTGGGGTTCAAGCCGAAGTGGTCCGAGATCCTTTGCAGCTTAAAAAGGCATTGGCCAAAGCGAAAGCTCAAACTTTGGAGGGCAAACCCTATTTGATCGATGTTCAAGTGGCAAGACGCGGCATTGGGTGGACCGATACACCTTGGATTCCACCGGTAAAGGGTCGTCCCATGAAGCAGAAAAAAGCTTGAGACAAACCAAGCGAGTATGTGATGTTTGACTTAGTTTGGAAACTCAAGGGGGCGCCAGTTGCTTTGGCGCTTTGTTGTTTTTTGTGTTTGACTACTCTTGGCAGTCTTGCCTTTGCCGATGACGTTGATCTTGGACACGATTTGTACCATGAACTTTGTGCGGGTTGTCATGGTCAAGACATGATGCGCCCTGGCTTGGCATTTGATTTGAAGAAGTTCCCTCTGAACGATCCAGAGCGATTTAAGAATTCGGTGCTCAATGGGAAACCCCCCGCCATGCCAGCTTGGCGATCACAGTTGAGTGAGGATGATGTGCGGCTTTTATGGGCTTACGTCAAGAGTGGCGGTTAGCAAAACATAAAAGCCAGCATGGCTGCGTCGTCGATCAAATTGTTGGTTGCAAAAACAGCCAATCGAAAAAGCACTTTTTCTCCAAGCTCCATTACGTTTGGACCTTCCAACGCGATTTGTCCATCTACAGAATTGGACTCTTTGAGATTGGTATTGTGATCACCTGCGTCCATGACCCCGACCTCCTCCACCGAAACCGGCTCGGTGACCCCAGTTGCCATGGTAATACCCTGGATAAAAACCACCTCCAAAGCGATAGGGATAGGCAGCAAAGTAGCCGCCTACAAAAAATGGATATGGGTAGGGGTAGGGGTAAAAATCAGGTGGCGGTACGATGTAAATGGGCTGAACAGCTCCTGCCACAGCAGGTAGTGTGTTGATCGCTGCACCGGCTTGTGGGTCTGCATTTGGAGAGGGAGGGATCCCCTGAGCTTGAGCATTAATTTGAGAGGGAGGCGTTGACTGAATGATCAGGAACTCACCTGGGTCATAAGGCAGTTGAGTCGTGAACACTTGACCAGAGTACTCAAAAGTCACAACGTAGTAGGCCATCGAAGGGTTATTGCTGCCCTCTTGAGGGGGAACCACAGTTGGAGTGACATTGGTGACTTTGACCTGCACTTGACCAGGCTGCAAGGCCCTTGTATTTGTTTTGGCGTCTGGGGTAGGAGTTGTCGATGCGCTGGGGGCAGGACCATTCACATCTTGGGCAAAGCTCAGACCCGAATAGGCCAAGACGAGTGAGGTCAATGACAAATGAAATTTAAGTTTGAATGCTGATTTCATGGTTTGCGAGGGGGGTGCTGTAGGTTGCTTGGTCGGAGTGATACTTTACTCTCAATCATTGATTCTTAAAAGTGGGTGCACGCTTGTTTAAGAAAGCGTCCATGCCTTCTTTTTGGTCTTGGGTGCTAAAGAGCGAGTGAAAAAGTCTTCTCTCGAAATGCATGCCTTCGCTCAGTGAGCCTTCAAAGGCTTTGTTGACGGATTCCTTGGCTGCCATGACCGAGAGTCTAGAGAAGCTACAAATGGTCAAAGCTGCACCCAAGGCTTCTGTAAAAAGTTGCTCTTGTGGAACCACACGGCTCACCAAGCCTTGTTGCAAGGCTTCTTGTGCACTCATCATGCTGCCCGTTAAAACCATGTCCATGGTTCTCGCTTTGCCAACCGCTCTGGGTAAACGTTGTGTGCCACCTGCGCCTGGAATGATGCCGAGTTTGATCTCAGGTTGACCAAATTTCGCGCTTTCGCTGGCAAAGATGAGGTCACACATCATGGCCAGCTCGCAACCTCCACCCAAAGCAAAACCGCTCACAGCAGCAATCACGGGCTTTCTGATGCTGTTGATCGTTTCCCAGTCCCGGGTGATGAAGTTGGAGTTGTAGACATCGCTGAAGTTGTACTGGGACATGGCTTGAATGTCTGCGCCTGCTGCAAACGCTTTCTCATTGCCTTGCAAAATGATGGCGCCAATTTTCTCATCTTGGTCAAAGGCTCTCAAGGCATGTCCCACTTCGATCATCAAGGGAGTGCTCAATGCGTTGAGTTGCTTGGGACGGTTCAAGGTGATGACACCCACTTTTTCGGCTTCGATGTGGGTGAGAATAAATTCGTAGTTCATGTTTGTGGTGTCCTTGTTGTCAGTTGGTTCAAAGTGCTGATCTCAAGCGCTGAGCCACTTGGAGATCAACGTCATGTCTTTGGGTAATAGGCGAAGGGTGGTGGTTTGGTTCATGTTTGAAATTTTCATGGGGAGGTGCATGATTCGTCGATCCCGAGAAATGATCAAAGTGATTTCTTTTTGATCTTGAACGTACAAAGTCCAGTCCTCAATTTTTTGCATTCTCCAAGATTCACGCTTTGCGCTTTTCATGGAGCTCACCTCTACTCCAATCCATTCGTCTCCAGGACACAAGCCAGCAGCGTGTGCAGGCCCGCCTTTGAGGACTTGCTTGACCATCAAAGGTGCGGCTCCTTCTGATAATCGCAGGCCCAGTCTCTGCGCCCATTGAGCGGGCTCTTCTCTTACCTCTACGCCTTGATGTTCAAGCAATTGGGTGACGGGGAGCTCTTTGGTGCTGTGCACCCATGCTTTGATTTCTTTGGAGAAATCCTTGCCAGAGATGTCTTTTAAAACCTCCAAAAAGCCTTGTTGATCGAGTCCCGTTTTGCAAAACCGTTCAAAGCAAATTTTCATGACTTGGTCTAAATCACAAATTTGGGATTTTGAATTTGAAGGCTGCAGTTGGCGAAGAGTCAAATCAAAGCAAAGTGCAATGAGGGCACCTTTTGTGTAATAACTCACCGTCATGTTGGCGGTGTTGGGCTCGGGTCTGTAGTATTTGGTCCATGCCTCAAAGCTAGAGTTCGCCGCAGAGTGCAAGTGTCGACCTGGTGTTTGGAGCACTTGGTTCAATGTTTTATTGAGGAGTTTCAAATACTCGTTTGCATCGATCAAACCCGCTTTGTACAAGATCAAATCGTCGTAGTAGCTGGTAAAGCCTTCAAAGAACCACAGCATTTGGGTGTAATTCTCTTGACTTAAGTCGAGGTTCAAGAACTCTTTGGGCTTGAGGCGCTTGACGTTCCAGGTGTGGAAATATTCGTGAGAGAAAAGGCCCAACAACTGAATGTAGCCGTCATTGGCTTTCTTGGCGCCTAGACGGGGAAGGTCTGCTCTGGAAGCAATCAATGCGGTGCTGTTTTCATGCTCCAAACCACCGTAGCCATCTGCCACGGCCCACAAAATAAAGAGGTAGTGAGAGAGAACTGGTTTTCGCTTGCCATGCCAAAACTTGATTTCGGTTTCACAAATCTTTTGAACATCTTTGAGTAACCTCTCTCCATCAAAGCTTGGAGCTGCGCCGCTCACCACCAAACGGTGGGCGACTCCCATACAAGTGAATTCTCCTGACCAAAACTCCCCCATCTCCACAGGGCAATCAATGAGTTGGGTATAGTCGCGCGCCTGGTAGAGGCCAAATCCATTGGCTTTGACTTTGAGAGGGGTCAACGCGGTGGCCAGTTTCCACTTTGAATTAAAGTCGGGCACCTTCATCTCTAAGGTGTAAGTGGCTTTGAGCCTGGATTGAGGCCTCAAAAAGAGACTGGTTCCGTTGAAAAATCCCCTTTGATTGTCAAGCCAAGCGGTTCGAACGGAGGCGTCATGCGCAAACACTTCATAGTGCAAAGTCAGGGACATCTGGCTTGAGGTTCGCACTTGCCAAGTGTTCTTGCTTAATTGTTCGATACCCAAAGGGCGGTTGTTTTGTTGCGCTTTGATCCCTAAGATTTCTTTGGAAAACTCACGCACCAAATAGCTGCCAGGAATCCATGCGGGAAGCTCAAAAACCTCGAGTTCTGCGGGATGATTCAGGGTCAAGGTGACTGCAATGATGTGCTCATGGGCACGCTCAAAATCAAGCGAAAAATGAACGGACTCAGCCAAGTTCAGTGCTGCTGTTGTGTGGAGTTGATGGGCTTTCATGTCGTTCAAAGTTGCAGTTTGAATGGATTGGCGAGTGTGTCAATGACTTCTCTCAAGTTGCGCCACTGGCCAGTAGGCAAGCCACACTGGAGACGACGGTTAACCTGAAGCGAAGTGTCAACCAGTGTTTGAGTCCCACATTGGGATAGGTTTTGCGGTCGACCAAGTATGCAGCAATCAAGAGCAGACCTAAAAAAGGAAGACCCGCATAGGCTGGCATGACAACGCCTAGCCAAGCTAGCAAAGACAAGGAGATGGCCCACCAGAGGTGAAATTTTTCGCTTTCCTTTTCGCTCAAAAACCCAATGGCCCAATGCACGCCTGCCAAGAAGGAAGCAATGGTTGCTGCATAAGAGGTGAGTGCAATGCTCACAAAAGGATGGAGGTCCTCATCGACCAACCAAAGCAAAACGGCCAAAATGACAAAAGGCAACAAGCCTGCAACTCCCAGGCGCGAGATCAATTCCTCATGAACGTAGGAGGCCTGTTCAATCAAGAGCGAGGAACTCTTTTCCTGCGGTCTGTCGTTGGTGAAGGGGTCTGTGTGCATGATGGTAGATGGAGTGAGGTGAAATTAAAACTTACCGCTGGTGAGGAGTTGCTCGATTTGAGACGAGTTGATGGCGCCAGGGACTCGAGTTCCAGAGGAAACGATCAAGGTAGGGGTGCCATTGATTTTGTGTTTGTGACCGAATTCCACATTGCGATTGAGCGCGTTGGTGTCACAACCGGCAGTTGTGTTGGTGGGCATGATGGCGGACTTCATCCATTCTCCCCAAGCTTTGGCTTTGTCCTTTGCGCACCAAATGATTTTTGATTTGTCGATGGAGTCTTGGCCAAGAACGGGATAGAGAAAGAGGTGGACCGTGATGTTGTCAACTTTGAGCAGGTCTTTTTCAAATCTTTTGCAATAACCACAGTTGGGGTCTTCAAAGATTGCCAATTGACGCTTTCCATTGCCATGAACGATGGTGATGGAATCTTTCATGGGTAAGGCGTTGAAGTCAACTTGAGTGAGTTTTTCAATTCTCTCGTCAGTGATGTTTTGGCGCGTGCGTGTGTCAATCAAGCTGCCTTGAATCAAAAAGTTGGCCTCTGCATCGGTGTAATAAATCTCATCTTCTTCCACACGGATTTCATAAAGGCCATTCATGGGCGCTTTAGAGATTTCAATAATTTTTGGAAATTCGGGAATTCTCTCCATGATCGTTTTTTTGATTTGCGCCTCTTGTCCCACGGCCCAAGTGCTCGTGACGGAGAACAAAACGAGTGCGCTCACAAAGATGCTGATGAAGTTTTTTATGTGTTTTTGATTCATGCGAGTGATGATGTGAAATGAAAAGGAGTGAGAGTAAACCTATGCAGCAATGCCAGAGGCCTTTTGAACGATGAAATCTTTGAGCATCGGTGAGCGCTCAAAGCCCCAGGCACCCCAATTCCTCAAGGATTCAACCATGGGGTTGGTGTGGGAGAAAAGGCGCTGAATGGCATCCATCGCAAACCAAGTGGGCAAAAGTTGTGCTTTTCGTGCTCTCTCAAATTGCCTGAGCAAATGCAGATCAGACAAGGATCTGTTGGATCCTTTGAGATGTCTTTCTTTGAGCAATCGCGCCATCTCCATGGCATCCTCAAGCCCCAGGTTCAGCCCCATCCCCGCCAAGGGGTGAACACTGTGAGCAGCGTCCCCGAGCAAGCACCATGAGGAGCCGTTCTCAGTTTGCCCAACCCATTGATGGGCTTTTGCTTTGATGAGGGGCCAAATCTTTGGCTCATCCAAGCAGCGCAGAGGGCCCAATTGCGATTGGGTGGCCTGTGTCAAAGCGCTCTCCAAGTCAGCAGCTGCAAGTTGCATGCGCTCTTGTGCCAAGTGGGCAGGTTGTGACCACACAAAACTGTAACTGCACGATTGTGGGCCACCGTTGGGCAAGAGCGCCAAAATTTCATTGCCGTTCTCATTGTTCAAGAACCATTGATGTGCAATTTGTTGGTGGGGTCTGTTTGCATTCAAGTTGCCACTTAGGGCATGCTGAAGGTAGGGTGTATGTTCAAAGTTCACACCCAATGAGCTTCGAGATTCGCTCAAGCGTCCTTCACAAATCAAAGTCAGAGGCGTCACCTGGGTTTGAGGCTCTTTCCCCTGCAGATCGATCCAGGGTTCGTTGTGCACTGCTTTTGCGAGCTGTTCGTTCAAACCCAATGCGCTCACCACATGAGCCAAAGGGTTTGCGTTTTTGTCAGTCAAATGAATCACTTGCCCTTTGTCGCTGTGAACGTGCATGGCAAGTATGGGCGTACAAAAGACTTGATCTGGCCAGGCATTGAGACCTTCTAAAAAAATCTTTGATTTTGGGCTTAGCGCGTAATGCCTGGGATCAATCGCAGTGGAGAGGGCAGTATGGCCGGCGTTCAGACCTGATTTTGGTGAAAGTGGGGCACTCAATCCCACTTTGTAGTGCAGCGCGCCTAAAGCCAAGGCCAAGGATTGGGCCACAGGCCCATGGCCTTTGATCATGAGGTCTAGCTGGGATTTCATGCCCCCATTGTAGGTACAGTTGAGCGTTTTAAGGGAAATTCAGGGTCAAAACAGGGCTTTGTGAGTGAGGGCTTACCTTTGGGCAATAGTTGGAGAGTTTGAGTCAAGAGATTGCTTAACAAATTACAATAGTGAGTTCGGGCAAGGAACGGGGTCTGCGGCTTTGCGTGCCCTTGCAACCAATCAATTGAAGGATTAGCAATGAGTTTGAAATGTGGAATCGTGGGTTTACCCAACGTGGGAAAGTCAACCCTCTTTAATGCGCTCACCAAGGCTGCCATTGCTGCTGAGAATTATCCTTTTTGCACCATTGAGCCCAATGTGGGCGTGGTGGAGGTGCCTGATTCAAGGTTGACCCAATTGGCTGAGTTGATTCAGCCTGAAAAAATCGTCTCTGCTTTTGTGGAATTCGTCGATATTGCCGGCCTGGTGGCTGGTGCCAGTCAGGGTGAGGGGTTGGGTAACCAGTTTTTGGCCCACATCCGTGAGACCGATGCGATTGTGAATGTGGTCCGTTGTTTTGAAGACGACAACGTGATCCACGTGGCTGGGAAAGTCGATCCAATCTCCGACATCGAAGTGATTCAAACCGAATTGTGCTTGGCTGATTTGAGCACCGTTGAGAAAAGCGTTCAGCGCTACACCAAAGCATCTAAATCTGGAACCGACAAAGAAGCGGTGAAACTCTTGGCGGTCTTGACCCAATGTCAATCGGCTTTGAACCAAGGACTTCCAGTGCGCTCCCTCAAATTGAGTCCAGAGGAGTGGTTGCTCCTCAAGCCTCTTTGCTTGATCACTGCCAAGCCCGCTATGTTTGTGGGCAATGTGAGTGAGGATGGATTTGAAAACAATCCTTTGCTTGAGCGTTTGCAAGAATATGCAAAGTCACAAAACGCTCCAGTCGTGGCCATTTGTGCCAAGATGGAGGCAGAGATGTCGGATATGAGTGATGAAGATCGACAACTCTTTTTGTCGGAGATGGGGCAAGACGAGCCTGGACTGAATCGCTTGATCAGAGCTGCCTTCAAACTCCTGGGGCTTCAGACTTATTTCACCGCTGGGGTCAAAGAGGTACGAGCTTGGACCATTCGCATTGGAGACACGGCCCCACAAGCTGCGGGCGTCATCCATGGAGACTTTGAGCGTGGATTCATCAGGGCTCAAACGATTGCCTTTGAAGACTTCATTGCCCTCAAAGGCGAGCAAGGAGCCAAGGAAGCTGGCAAGATGCGCTCAGAGGGCAAAGAGTATGTGGTCAAGGACGGGGACGTGATGAACTTTTTGTTCAACGTTTGATCAAGCTTTGCATCAAAGGAACGGGCTCAACCAGTGCTGCATGGAATTCTCTATCCAAGGCAATGATTCAAGGGTCACCCAACTTAAAAACGAATAGCGAAGTCCTTTGCCCAGTGCCATGAACCACAGGCAAGCCTTCCAGTCCCATTCAAGCCATCCGGCCAGCACGCACAATGGATCTCCAACCAAAGGCAGCCAACTGAGGACCAAGCCTTTGGGCCCAAGGCGACTCAAGGTGTTGTCACACCAGTTTGAGATCCAAGTTTTGGGTTGAGGGTTATCAGAGTTTGACGCTCTTTTTCTCCATTGGGCCTTCGCGCCCCAACCCATCCACCAATTGAAGAGTCCTCCTGTGCTGTTTCCAAGGGTGGCCAATAAGAGCGCAGGCATCCACCAATGGGGCTGCCAAATTAAAAAAGCAACCAAAGCCGGCTCAGACCCCAAGGGTAGCAGGGTTGCCGATAAAAATGCAATGAGAACCAATACAGCAAGCGAACCCATCACGCCCCAAGTGCTCATGTGTTGAGGATTGAAAAGGATTGTGCTCCACTCTGACATAGCCATGGAGTATAGGGGGGCAATGGCTTGTAGAGTGAGCCATTAATGGGATCTTTGGTAAAAAAATAAATCAAAGAAAGGCTCGTAAAGTGCTATAAAATTCAGCACTCTACTGTTGAGAGGGTGCCCAAAAGACGAGCAGCAAAATATTTCTGCCAAGGTCCATGGGAGTCGCAAAACCCGCACTTGGTTTCACAAGTTCACAGTTTCTTAGGCATCGCATTTTTTTCTTCCTCACTCACTTCGACTTTCATGCGCATTGGTCAATACACCGTTGAGAAACCTTTGATGGTGGCGCCCATGGCTGGGGTCACCGATCGGCCTTTTAGACGCTTGTGTAAAAGTTTGGGTGCTGGTTATGCAGTGAGTGAGATGATCACCTCAAAGCCTCAATTGCAATCGAGTTTGAAGACCAAGAGACGTGCCGATCACGAAGGTGAAGTAGGTCCCATTGCCGTTCAAATTGCAGGTACTGACCCCTCAGAGATGGCTCATGCGGCTCTAGAAAACATTGCTCGAGGCGCTCAAATCATCGACATCAACATGGGTTGTCCAGCCAAGAAGGTTTGTCAAAAGTGGGCAGGCTCTGCGTTAATGCAAGATGAGCCTTTGGCGCTCTCCATCATTGAAGCAGTGGTGAACGCTTGCGCACCCGAGCAAGTGCCGGTGACCCTCAAGATGAGAACCGGATGGGCACAGTCTCACAAAAATGCGCCCATCATTGCCCGTGCTGCTGAGGCTTTGGGTGTTCAGATGTTGACCGTTCATGGTCGCACTCGAGAGCAAGGTTACAAGGGGTTGGCAGAATACGACACCATCAAAGCGATCAAAGCAAGTGTCAGCATTCCCGTTGTGGCCAACGGAGACATTGATTCACCGCAAAAAGCGCGCTCAGTCTTGGACTACACCCAAGCCGATGCCGTGATGGTTGGGCGTGCAGCTCAGGGGCGTCCATGGATATTTCGTGAAATCGATTATTTTTTAAAAACAGGCCAATGTTTGGCCCCTCCCTTGGTCGCAGAAATCAGGCGTCATTTGCTTGAGCATTTGGAGGAGCATTACAGTTTGTACGGTAGTTTCATTGGAGTCAGAAGTGCAAGAAAACACATTGGCTGGTACACCAAAGGTCTCCCTCAAAGGGATGAGTTTTGGGCCAGTTTGTGTGTGATTGAAGAGCCCAAACAGCAGTTGATGCGAGTGGCAGAGTATTTGGACGATTTGGCCTCACAGGTGGAGAGATGGCCAAGCGTTCAAGAGGTTTTAGAAGTGGAAGAGATTGAATGAGTAAGAAAAATATACAAGACGTGGTCAAGCAAAGCATGGAGGCATACTTTCGCGATCTAAAGGGAACAGAGCCCGATAATTTGCATGACATGTTGGTGAGTGTTGTGGAGAAGCCTTTGCTTGAAATTGTGATGAAACAAGCCGATGGCAATCAATCCAAAGCCGCGTTTTGGTTGGGGCTGAACCGAAACACATTACGTAAAAAACTTTTGGCACATAAATTACTATGAACGCATTGCTCTCTGTATCCGATAAAACAGGCCTTATTGAGCTCGCTCAAGCGCTTGTTGCTTGTGGCGTGAATTTGATCTCCACGGGTGGCAGCGCCAAAGCGCTCAGAGACCATGGCATCCCAGTCAAAGAGGTCTCAGAGTTGACCCATTTTCCTGAAATGCTCGATGGACGCGTTAAAACACTTCATCCAGTGGTTCATGCAGGACTCTTGGCCAAGGGTGAAGATGCACTGCACATGCAAACCATCAAAGAGCACGGCATTGAGCGCATCGACATTTTGGTGGTCAATTTGTATCCTTTTGAGCAAACGGTGGCCAAGCCCAACTGTTCGTTGGAAGACGCCATTGAGCAAATTGACATTGGAGGGCCCGCAATGGTGAGGTCCGCTGCCAAAAACTGGAAGGATGTGGCGGTCTTGACCGATCCTTCTCAATACGACGCTTTTTTGAAGGAATTCACGCCCAATAAAGCCATTTCTCAAAAAACACATTTTGCGCTCAGTGTGGCGGCCTTCAACCGAATTGCGCAATACGACGCAGCGATAGGCAACTATCTATCAAGTTTCACAGAGGATTCTCAACAAGCCCAGTTCCCTGATCAATTGAACCAGTGCTTTGTGAAGGTACAAGATTTGCGCTACGGTGAGAATCCTCACCAGCAGGCCGCCTTTTACAAAGAAGTTCACCCGCAAAGTGGCACCTTGGTCACGAGCACTCAACTCCAAGGCAAAGAGCTCTCTTACAACAACATTGCGGACGCCGATGCTGCTTGGGAGTGCGTGAAGAGCTTTGATGCGCCTGCTTGTGTGATCGTTAAGCACGCCAACCCTTGTGGTGTGGCCGTTGCTCAAGACGTACTACACGCCTATCAAAAGGCATTCAAGACCGATCCAACTTCCGCCTTTGGTGGCATCATCGCTTTGAACCGTGAGGTGGGCGAGGATCTTGCTCGCCAATTGATGAATCAGTTCATGGAGGTGCTGATGGCGCCTTCATACACGCCCGCTGCGTTGCAAGTCTTGGCCACCAAGCCCAATGTTCGAGTGCTTGAGATCAAGATCGAACCCTCGGTGTTGAATGGCGGCGATTTGGATGGAGTGGGGCGCAACCATTGGGACTTCAAGCGCATTGGCTCAGGTCTGTTGTTGCAAACGTCAGATCATCTACCCATCCATGAGGGTCAATTGAAAGTGGTCACCAAGTTGGCGCCCACGCCTGAGCAAATTCGAGATCTCTTGTTCGCATGGCGAGTGGCCACTTACGTCAAAAGCAATGCCATTGTGTTTTGTTCGGGTGGGATGACTTTGGGAGTGGGAGCGGGCCAAATGAGTCGCCTCGATTCGGCAAAAATTGCGAGCATCAAAGCGCAAGAGGCTGGATTGAGTTTGGTGGGCTCAGTGGTCGCCAGCGATGCATTTTTCCCCTTCAGAGATGGCTTGGATGTGGTGATTGCATCCGGCGCCAAAGCGGTGATTCAGCCGGGTGGCTCGATGAGAGATGCTGAGGTGATTGCAGCTGCCGACGAACAAGGTGTTGCCATGGTGATGACCTCTGTCAGGCACTTCAGGCATTGAAGCACGGGGCGCATGGTTTTGCATGCGCCCAAACCTTCAATTTAGAGTTCAGTTGACTCAGTGCTTGAGGGACTTGAAAACCTGGGCCGCATGAGCAATCGTCTCATCGATATCGGCATCCGTGTGGGCCGCGCTCACAAAGCCAGCCTCATACAAAGCGGGTGCCAAGTAAACACCAGCGTCCAACATGCCGTGGAAGAATCGATTGAAATGCTCGCTGTTGCTTTTCATGACCTGAGGATAGTTTTGGGGCAACTCGGGTAACAAGAAAAAGCCAAACATACCGCCTTCAGAGTCGCCACAAAATTCAACGGACGCTTCATTGGCCACGCGTTTGAGTCCATCGACGAGTCGCTTGGTTTTTTGGCTTAAATTCTCAAAAAAGCCTGGGCGAGAGATGATGTTCAAGGTGGCGAGTCCACAAGCCGTGGCCACTGGGTTTCCACTCAAAGTGCCGGCTTGGTAGACAGGACCCATGGGAGCGAGTTGCTCCATCACAGCTTTTTTACCCCCAAAGGCGGCCAAGGGCATGCCCCCACCAATGACTTTGCCCATGACCGTGATGTCGGGCTCAAATCCAGGAAGAAGCTTGGCGTACACGCTTTGTGCGCTGCCCAATGCGACCCTGCATCCGCTCATGACTTCATCAAAGACCAACAAAGCGCCATGACGCGTGCACAACTCGCGGCACTTTTGAACGAATGCGGACGTTGCTCGAACAAAATTCATGTTGCCCGCAATGGGCTCGATCATCACACACGCAATGCTCTCGTGGTGCAATTTAAAAGCTTCTTCCAATTGCTCCAAGTTGTTGTACTCCAACACGAGTGTGTCCTTGACCACTTCTGCAGGAACACCCGCACTTGTTGGATTTCCAAAGGTGGCCAAACCTGAGCCTGCCTTGACCAGCAGTGAGTCTGCGTGTCCGTGGTAGCAGCCTTCAAATTTGATCAACTTGTTGCGCCCTGTGGCCCCTCTTGCCAAGCGGATGGCCGACATGGCGGCCTCCGTGCCAGAGCTCACCAAGCGCACCATCTCCATGGAGGGCGTGATTTTGATGAGCGCTTCAACCAATTCAATTTCTCTCAAGGTGGGAGCTCCATAGGAAAAGCCCTCAAGAGCTGCTTTTTGCACCGCCTCCAACACCTCAGGGTGCGAGTGCCCCACGATCATGGGACCCCATGAACCGATGTAGTCGATGAAACGCTTTTGATTGACGTCCCAAAAATAAGCACCTTTGGCATGATCGATGAATTTGGGTGTGCCTCCAACCGCTTTGAAGGCTCGAACGGGGGAGTTCACGCCACCGGGGATGATCTGTTTGGCGCGGTTGAATAGGGTCTCGTTGAGGTCTGTCATGGCTGTGTGCTTGAGCGAGTGAATGTTGAAGTGGGTGTGGTCGAAATAATGGGTTGAATCTCAGTGTCTCGTTTCGTGTCCCGGCAAAGAAAAACCTTCGCTCATGAGGGTTTGAGTGTCGCTCTCTTCATCGGGCAATTGCTCGCCTTCTTGGGCGTCATCGTGTGCCCAAAAAAGTCGGTCTGCGATCACATGACCCATGCCAGGTCGGTATCCCGAGTCCAGGGCACGATC
>TBL_comb48_EPIDRAFT_1002029_pt1 | contig 14335 bp, 15 predicted proteins | sample TroBogEpilimnion_37_FD_10681 | JGI IMG/M metagenome (IMG submission 10681)
ACGATTGCGTAAGGTATCGAGTGGGTGCATATCGAGTTCTGCGATACGGATAAAGAAGCGAGGTCCAGCAAACGACTTCTTATTCTCTTCATGATCACGAATAACGTGGCAGGTGTCTTGGCATAAGAAGCACTCGATGCACTTACGGAACTCTTGGGAACGCTCTACATCGATCTGCTCCATGCGGGGCTCACCTGGCTTCATACCTTCAGGCATAGAAACAGATGGAATCTCAAGCGCCTTCTTGTAGTTAAAGGAGACATCTGTAACGAGATCCTTGATAACTGGGAATGCACGAAGTGGTGTGATGGTGATCGTCTCATCTTCAGCATATGAAGCGACCTGAGTCATGCAAGCCAGACGTGGCTTACCGTTGATCTCCATCGAACAAGAGCCACACTTACCAGCTTTGCAGTTCCAACGAACAGCAAGGTCACCCATCTGTGTTGCTTGAACGCGATGGATGATGTCGAGTACTACTTCACCGTGGTTCGCTTCAACGGTGACATCTTGCAAGCCACCAGTCTTATCGTCGCCGCGCCAGATGCGTAATTTGAGAGTGCGTGCCATTAGTTGGAACCGCCTTTCGCAATTTCTGCCGGTGTCATGTACTTCTCTAACTCATGGACATCAAAGAGGTCGAAGAGTTCCTTTGGAATCTCAGGAAGTGCCTGCTTCTTGATCGAGACCTTCTCGCCATCAAAGCTCGCAATGTTGTTGACCTGACGCCAGGTTGAATTCATCGTTGGGAAGTCATCGCGAGTATGTCCGCCACGTGACTCTTCACGTAGAAGTGCTGACTTTGCAGTGCTCTCAGCAACTAACAACATATTGTCGAGATCGAAGGCCAAGTGGAAACCAGGGTTGAACTTACGATCACCGGCGACAGAGATATTGGCGCTGCGCTTACGGATATCGGCAATCTTTTCGATCGCTTCTTGAAGTTCAGCACCAGTACGGATAATTCCAACCAAGTTATGTGTGATCTCTTGGAGTTCTTGGTGGAGTGAATAGGCGTTTTCGCCACCAGTGCGTGTGAATGGCGCTTCGATGCGAGCTGCTGCCTTCGCAATCGTTGCATCGCTCACTGGGTTTGCACCGTGAGACTTCACATATTCGACTGCGCCCACACCGGCACGACGGCCGAAGACGAGCAAGTCGGTGAGTGAATTTCCGCCGAGACGGTTTGATCCGTGCATTCCACCAGCAACTTCGCCAGCTGCGAAGAGACCGTCAACGCCAACTGCAGCAGCAGAATCTGGATCAACCTCTACGCCACCCATGACGTAGTGACAGGTTGGGCCAACTTCCATCGCTTCCTTGGTTATATCTACGCCAGCAAGTTCATAGAACTGGTGCCACATAGATGGCAGACGCTTCTTAATAACATCAGCAGGGATTCGCTTTGAAACATCGAGGAATACGCCACCGTGTTCAGTTCCGCGACCGGCCTTTACCTCGCTATTAATAGCGCGCGCTACTTCATCGCGGGGGAGCAACTCAGGTGGGCGGCGGTTGTTATCTTGATCGAGATACCAACGATCCGCTTCTTCTTCGTTATCTGCATACTTATCTTTAAAGACATCTGGGATGTACTTAAACATAAAGCGCTCGCCGAGTGAGTTGGTGAGAATTCCACCTTCACCGCGAACGGACTCTGTTACAAGAATTCCCTTAACTGAAAGTGGCCAGACCATTCCAGTTGGGTGGAATTGCAAGAACTCCATATCAACAAGGTTTGCACCGGCCTTGAGAGCAAGTGCATGGCCATCGCCAGTACCTTCCCAAGAGTTCGATGTAATTTTAAATGTCTTACCGACACCACCTGTTGCAATGACAACTGCAGGAGCTTCGAAGAGAATCTCTTCACCAGTCTCACGGCGATATCCGTAAGCGCCAGCGATCTTGCCATTCTCTTTGAGAATTTCAGTGATCGTTACTTCAGCAAAGACTTTGAGGTTCTTTTCAAAATCGCCGAACTCTTTCTTATCTTGCTGCTGCAAAGCAACAATACGTTGCTGCATAGTGCGGATGAGTTCGAGACCAGTGCGGTCACCAACGTGAGCCAAGCGTGGATATTCGTGTCCACCGAAGTTACGTTGTGAAATCTTTCCTTCTTTGGTGCGATCAAAGAGCGCGCCCCACATCTCAAGCTCCCAGATGCGATCTGGTGCTTCCTTCGCATGGAGTTCTGCCATGCGGTAGTGGTTGAGGAACTTTCCGCCGCGCATGTGTCGCGGAAGTGAACCATCCAGTTGTCATTGTCATTGACGTTACCCATGGATGCAGCGGCGCCACCTTCTGCCATAACAGTGTGGGCCTTGCCGAAAGGGACTTACAGACAATCGCTACTCGTAGACCGGCATCGCGCGCTTCAACAGCAGCACGAAGTCCAGCTCCACCAGCACCAATGACGACAACGTCATAGGAATGCTTCTCTAGATTTGCCATGTTCTCTTAATCCCCCGACTTAGAAGAAGTACCAGTTAGTGATCGCGTGGGTCGCGACTTCACGGACATAAACGTCAGCGAGCGCAACACCGAAGAGTGAGACCCAAGCGAAGTTCTGGTGGTAATGGTTGAGCTTTGAAACGACGGTCCATGCCTTNTAACGGAGTGGGTGCTTCGAGAAGTTNCGAAGACGTCCACCAACTGTNTGGCGGCAGGTGTGACATGAAAGTGAGTAGAACCANAGGAAGGTTGCGTTAGCAAGTAGGACAAGTGTTCCTACTGACATATGGCCCCATTGCTTCTCTGGATTTCTAAATGCTAAGAAGGCATCAACNGTNAGCAAGACNTTGAAGACNAGTCCGGCATAGAAGAACCAACGGTGTGCATTCTGCATAATAAGAGGTGCACGTGTTTCACCGGTGTACTTTGCATGTGGTTCTGCAACTGCACATGCAGGNGGTGACATCCAGAATGAGCGGTAGTACGCCTTACGGTAGTAGTAACANGTAAGACGGAAACCAAGTGGGAAGATCAAAATTAATAGCGCTGGTGAGAGAACCATTCCAAAGATATGGATGATTCCAAATGGCGTACCGAGAAGTGATGCACCCGCTACACACGCAGTCGAGAGACATGGTGAGTAGAACGGTGAGATCAACGGCTCTACAAAGTAATTGCCATTTTCAAATGCGCGGAAGGTCGCATAGACAATGAATGAGAGAAGTACGAGGACTGTGATGAGCGGTTGGATCCACCATTTATCGGTGCGCAGTGTGCGCTCGGATATCTTCGCTCTACCTTCGGAAAATACGCCTGTAGCCATAGGAGAAGTCTGCTCTCCTTGCGAATCGTTCGCCAGATAAGGGTAAGCGCAGGGGCTGTGAAGTCAGCCACCTGCGCTATCCCGTTTACGTACTTGTACTGCTCTGGCGGAGGACGTGGGATTTGAACCCACGAAGGTTTCCCTTGCCGGTTTTCAAGACCGGTGCACTCGGCCGCTATGCGAGTCCTCCGTGGGCAAACTTACCGTTGAGGCAGGCATCCCTCAAAATCGAAGGCTCTGATGAGCACTTTAAGCAGGAAGTTCGATCAACTCTTCAATGATACGAGCGACGCTATCGGTGTGATGAGGCTCTGCAACGAACTTGGCATATTTGATGCCATCACGGTGGCCATCGCCCATCGCCCATGAACGTCCCGCCCAGGCGAGCATCGAGAAATCATTGGGGTTGTCGCCAAAGCTCACGCAATCATCAGCGGTAAGACCATGGCGTTCTGCAATCTTGGCAAGCGTCTCGCCCTTGCTGACACCAATCGCTGAAATTTCTAAGAGCGATTCAGTTGGGTTCGAGTGAGTAATCGTTGCTAAATGCCCAACTTCACGTTGAGCAATATCAAGCATCTCATCGGATGTCATGTCGTAATCACTACAACGTGCGAGCATCTTGAAGGCTGGGCGAACCATGCGCTCTTCGATCTTCGCAATCGGTTGCATATCCACGCCGATATCCCAACGCGGAACATAGGCAAGTTCATGATGGAACTCATCGCCGTATTCGATCGCAAATGAAATATTCGGAATATGTTCGCGCAAGACGCGAGCGATCTCTTTCTGGTTCTCGATCGGGATTCCCCACTCTTCGAGAACTTCATCATTGACAAAGTCATAAAGCATTGCGCCATTAGCACAGATGGAATTTCCAAATCCAAAAGCATCGCGGATCTCAGGCATCCAACGCGGAGGTCTTCCCGTTACAAAATAGATATGTATACCGAGTTCATGCGCTTTCTTAAAGGCATCGACAGTACGTTGGCGTATCTGAGAGTTGTCATACCCCTCGCCATGAACAACGATCGTGCCATCGAGATCTGTTGCTACAAGTTTCGGACGCTTGCCCGCAATACTCACGCTGATGGCAACAATTTCTCAACGCCCAAGAATGGACGAAGCGCTGCTGGAACATTGACGGAGCCATCAGCATTCTGATGGTTCTCTAAAATCGCAACAATCATGCGTGGGATTGCCACCAAGGTGCCGTTAAGTGTTGCTACTGATTTAGTACCGGACTCTTCGCGATAACGAATATTGAGGCGGCGAGCTTGGAACTCAGTGCAGTTAGAGGTTGAAGTGACTTCACGATAAGCATTTTGAGTTGGAATCCACGCTTCAATATCGAACTTACGAATAGCTGATGCACCAAGATCTCCGGATGCAACATCGATGACGCGATAAGGAATCTCCATCGCATTCATAAAGTCCTTCTCCCATTGGAGCAAGCGCAGATGTTCAGCTTTAGCATCTTCTGGCTTGCAGAAGGTGAACATCTCGACCTTATCGAATTGATGAACACGAATAATTCCGCGGGTATCTTTGCCATATGTTCCTGCTTCACGGCGGAAGCATGATGAGTAACCGGCGTAACGAAGCGGGAGATTATCGACGATCTCGTCCATGTGATACGCGGCGAGTGGAACTTCAGATGTTCCAACCAAATAGAAATCATCTTCTTCAAGATGGAAGACATTCTCTGCAGCTTGTCCCAAGAATCCGGTGCCTTCCATGGCAGGTGGCTTCACCAAAACTGGTGGGATCACTGGAGTAAAGCCAGCTTTCGTTGCTGAAGAGATTGCATAGTTAACAAGTGCAAACTCGAGCATCGCACCCATACCTGTGAGGTAATAGAAACGTGAACCAGAGACCTTTGCACCGCGTTCTGTATCTATCGCTTTAAGGATTTTGCCGATCTCGACGTGATCGCGCGCCTCAAAACCATCTGCCGCAAAATCACGTGGCGTTCCAACATGTTCAATAATTTTGAAATCTTCTTCGCCACCAACAGGTGCCTCTGGATCGATGAGGTTATGAATCTGAAGCAAGATCGCTTGTGACTTCTCTGCCAGCTCTGAAGCAGTTGCTTCTGCCGCCTTTACTTGTGCAGATAGCCCCTTGGCCTTCTCTAATAACGCCGTCTTTTCCTCACCTTTTGCAGCGCCAACGCTCTTCGAGAGAGTGTTCTGTTCTGCACGTAGAGTTTCGAAGGCAGAGAGTGCGGCGCGACGTGCATCGTCGGCAGCAATGAGTTGATCGATGAGTGCAGGATCCTCACCACGTACCTTCTGAGAGGTGCGCGCAGCATCTGGATTTTCGCGAATTACTTTGAGATCGATCACGGGTGAACTCTACCTAACTCTCGGATAAGACCCGAGGAAGCGGATATCTTCACAGATCTCACGCAGCCCGGTAACCGCTGCTGCTACTGGTGCATCGTTGATATGGCCTTCGACATCCATGATGAAGTGATAATGGCCTAGCTCGCGACCCGTTGGGCGACTCTGAATGAATGTCAGGTTCACATTGTTCTTAGCAAATTCCGTCAAGATCTCGAGGAGCGCTCCGGCATGATCGATATCGATATAGGCAACGAGTGATGTGCGATCGTTACCAGTAGGTGCACCTAATTCGCCCGGAAGTTCTGCAACAACAAAACGAGTGACGGCACCTTGGTTCTCACCAATATCTTCAGCGATAACGGTTCGTCCATATTTCTCGGCCGCCCATTTCGCCGCGATCGCGGCATCGTAATTTCCATCTGCAAGACCTTTCGCGGCAGCTGCAGTTGAAGGCGTATCAATAATTTCAGCGCCTGGAACTTCACGAGCGATATATGTACGACATTGTGATTCGGCATGTGGATGCGTTGCGATGCGCGTGATCTTCTGACCAACGCGATCCGGCATCACCATCAAGGCAAACGAAACGGGAAGTGTGGTCTCGGCGGTAATAACAAGAGGTGTACCCATCGCGAGTTCATCGAGCGTGCGAGCGACAACACCCTCAACTGAGTTCTCGATTGGAACGAGCGCCTTCTGAACTTCGCCATTGCGGACAGCCTCGAGCGCTGCAGTCACATTTGCATAAGGAATGAGCTCATCACCTGCGTGGGTAATCTGTCGAAGAGCCGCTTCCGTAAATGTGCCTTCAGGTCCAAGATAGGCATATCGGGTTGCTGAACGGGTCACGGCCTAAGGGTAACTTGTTAGGCTCTGTGCTCGTAATCCGTTTTATCTCCACGCATCTTGTACGGCAGATCCACGAAAGGGGCAGTGATGGTTCGTTCATTCCGCGTACTTGCTGCAACCGATCGCGGCTTGGTTCGTGAAGGTAATGAAGATGCCGGATTGATCTCGCCCCAATTGATCGCTGTCGCCGATGGAATGGGTGGTCATGCAGCTGGAGAAGTTGCATCAAAGATCGCTATTACCTCACTCGCACAATTGGGCAAGATTCTCGATGATGGAAATATCGATGATGAATCCCGCGAAGATCTCCTTTTAAATATTTGTTATTCGATCGATCAAGAGATTCTCGATCGCACTGCAGAAGATGCAACACTGAGTGGAATGGGTACGACCCTCACCGCGCTACATCTCACCGATCGCACCATTGAACTTCTCCATGTTGGAGATTCCCGGGCATATCGCTGGAATGGAAAGCGCCTCTCGCAGATCAGCGTTGACCACACTGTGATGCAAGAGCTCATTGATCAAGGTCGCCTCACGCCAGAAGAGGTGCATTCCCACATCCACAGCGTTCATTGCTAACGCAAGCACTTATGGGAGATTCTGGAATTGACCCGGTACTCGTCTCACTTGAAGCAAAGAGCGGCGAGAAATTCTTATTGTGTAGCGATGGCCTCTCATCAGTGCTCTCAGATCATGAGATTGAGCAAATTCTCAAGAAGAGCGATGACTCCGAGATTCTCGAGAAACTCATCACTGCCACCAAAGCCAAGGGTGCACCAGATAACATCACCATTCTCTGGGCCGAGATCGTCGATTCACCTTCCACTCATAGCGAATTACTTGGTGCCGCAAATGAGTAAGGTCCTTGGGAACCGTTACACAGTTGGTGCGATGATCGGCACTGGTGGCATGGCCGATGTCTATGCTGCACATGATGATCGTTTACATCGCGATGTGGCAATCAAAATTCTGCGCAGTGATCTAGCGCGTGATCCAGCATTTGTTGCTCGCTTCCGTAAAGAAGCTCTTGCAGCGGCTGGGCTCAATCATCCGGGAATCGTTGCTGTCTATGACTCAGGAGAAGATGGAACTGATTCATATATCGTGATGGAACTTGTAAAGGGTCACACCCTGCGCGAACTCCTTCAACAAGGTCAGATTGATGGCGAAAACGCTTTAGAAATCACCGCCGGAATACTCGATGCTCTTGAGTACTCACACTCCAAAGGAATCGTTCATCGCGATATAAAGCCTGGAAATATCATGATCACCGATAGCGGTGAAGTAAAGGTGATGGACTTCGGTATCGCTCGCGCACTTGCTGATATCGGTGCCACCATGACAAATACCTGGAACGTTGTAGGAACTGCGCAATACCTTTCACCTGAGCAAGCGACAGGTGAACCAGCAGATTCCCGCAGCGATATCTATTCGGTGGGTTGTGTTCTCTATGAGATGCTCTCTGGTGAACCACCATTTACCGGAGATACTCCTGTCTCGATCGCATTCCAACATGTATCTGGCGCACTCATTCCATTGACTGATCGCAACCCTGATATTGACCCCAACCTTGGAACAATCTGTTCCGTTGCGCTCTCGAAAGATCCAGCACATCGCTATCAAAGCGCCTATGCCATGCTCGCTGATCTCAAGCGAGTGATGAAGGGTGAGCCAGTCACCACCAAGATCAAGCGAATTAAGCCGCGCAAAAATCGCACCATCTTTGGAATAGTCGGCGCAGTTCTCGTGCTCGCTATTGGTGGAATCGTCGCCGTTGTTCAAAGTGGGAGCGCAACGATTCAGGTTCCTAGCGTTGTGGGCCTCACGCAAGATCAAGCAAAGACCTTGCTCCATAACTTCACAATCAATGTCACTCAAGGACCGGATGCTCGTATTCCTAGTGGCCGCGTTGCCAGCCAACTTCCATTAGCAGCTTCACGAGTTCCTTCAGGTTCATCAATTTCAATTGTCATTTCCTCGGGTCCCGGCGAATCGATGGTTCCTGTTGATCTTGTTGGAAAGCCATTAACTGATGCTCGTAACTCATTACTTGCTGCTGGATTAACCGTGACGCAGATTCTTCCGGTTGATTCCAATCAAAACCCAGGAACTGTTTTGCAGGTAACGCCAAGTGCTGGAAGCCCACTTCCTGCAGGTAGCGGTGTTGTTCTACAGATTGCCAGTGGTAGCGCCACGGTTCCATTAGTCACTGCGATCAGTGAAATTGAGGCACAAACGGTACTTACTCAAGCCGGTTTCCTCTACAAAATTATCTATGCGTACGATGGAACGCAGACCATTGGAAATGTACTTGCTCAAGCACCTTCAGCTGGTGCATCACAACCGATTGGATCATCGGTCACGATTACCGTAAACAAGCAGAATTAATTTCTAGCAACAACTGGTGTAAAGGCATTTGATCGTTCACGTGCTGACCCATCACCACAACGCACCAACCAATTTCCTAACATCTTGTGGCCGTGTTCTGTAAGTACAGACTCTGGGTGAAATTGCACGCCAGAGATTGGCAAGGTCTCATGTTCAATCGACATCACAATGCCGGTCTCTGTTGCACTTGTTACTTCAAATTCATCAGGAAGAGTTGCTGGTTCGATTGCGAGTGAGTGGTATCGCGTCACTGTGATCGGTGAAGGAATATCAGCCATCAATCCATGGCCATTGTGGTGAATGACAGATGTCTTGCCATGTAACAACTCTGGGGCGCGTGAAACTGTTGCACCAAATGCAGTTCCAATCGCTTGATGTCCGAGACAGACTCCAAAGAGTGGGATGTTCTCCTTCGCGCAGAATTCGACCATCGCCATCGAGATTCCGGCCGCCTCTGGCGTTCCAGGGCCTGGAGAGATTAGTACGCCATCAAAATCGCGAGCCCGCTCAACAGTGATCTCATCGTTGCGGACTACGGTGCACTCGGCACCGATCTGCCCTAAATATTGAACCAAGTTATAGACAAAGGAGTCGTAGTTATCGACGACCAGAATCTTGACTGGGCTGGAAGCTATTGCGGGCACCGGCTAATTCTCGTCTAATTTGTAGTAGCCTTGCACCATGCCTAAATCCAAGGTCCGCAAGAAGGTTAAAGAGCAGCACCATCTCGAGCAGCTCGCAGAGCAGCATGAGCATGCCGATCTCCTCAAGGAGTCGCCAGCCTGGCTCGCGCCAACGATGGTCGCCGCCTTCCTCGCCGGCCTGATCTGGATCGTTATCTTCTACGTCTCAGGCACCACCTACCCAATCCCACATATCGGCGCCTGGAATATGGTCGTCGGATTTGGCTTTATTGGGGCTGGATTCACGCTCGCCACTCGCTGGCACTAACTAATTACACGGGTGTAACTCCTCCACACCTGTTGATATCCCTGTGGATTGAACCCGCTCCGCCATTCTCAAGGTCGGGATTATGCTGGCTCTCAGGAAACCCCCAGCCTTCAGGAGCACCCTTTGAGCGAGGTGAAAACTATGACAACTAATCCATCCGCTCAGAACGCCCAGAAGATTCTCGTCGTCGACGATGAATCGAGTATCTCTGAACTCATTGCAACGAGCCTAAAATTTGTTGGCTTCGATGTACGTACAGCCGCAACTGGTTCGGAAGCACTTCGTGTCGCCGAAGAGTTCAAACCACATGCACTCATTCTCGATGTGATGCTCCCCGATCAGAATGGTTTCGATGTCTGTCGCCAACTTCGCCAAGATGGCCACTCCGTAGGTGTTCTCTTCCTTACTGCGAAGGATTCAGTCGAAGATAAGATCGCAGGGCTCACCATCGGTGGCGATGACTATGTCACCAAACCATTTAGCCTAGAAGAGTTAGTTGCGCGACTTCGTGCACTCCTGCGTCGTATTGGTGTAACTGAACCTGATATCGATGAAGAGAAAGTTCGCTTTGCAGATCTTGAACTCGATGAGGCCACACATGAAGTTCGTCGCGCCGGCAATTTAATCGACCTCTCACCAACAGAATTCACACTGCTTCGCTATTTGATGATCAACGCCGATCGCGTTGTCAGCAAGTCTCAAATTCTTGATCATGTCTGGCAATACGACTTCCGTGGCGATGCCGGAATTGTTGAAACCTATGTTTCTTATCTCCGCAAGAAGATCGATATCTTTGAGCCAGCGTTGATTCATACCGTTCGCGGTGTCGGCTATCGCATGCGAATGCCGGCTGTAAAGTAACTCTTCTATGAAGCTTTCGCGCTGGAGTCTACGTAGCCGATTACTGATCTCGGTCTTGATTGTCTCTGCGATCGGTATCGCCGCTTCGGATTTCGGCGCGATTCAATCCTTGCGCAACTTTCTAGTCAATGAACTTGATACTCAACTAGGAACTATCTCCCATTCGACTCAGATGCAGTTAGATCGTGCGGGTATCGAGATGCAGCAACAACAGACTGACGATATGCAGTTTCGCCCTATTAGACCGCTACGTGGGGTACCAACAACAACGAGCGTTGCTCTTCTCTCCCCAACCGGCCAGTTAATGGGTCAACTCGGCGGCGATCTCTCGGGAATAGCGGCTGGCACTATCTTTAAGGGCTTCACCACTTCAGTCGTTGCTGCAACACAAGGAAAGCCATTTACCTTTAAAGATGAGAGTGACCATCACTATCGAGTTATTGCCACAGTGCTGCCTTCACAACAGGGATCAGTCCTTGTCTCATCATCACTTGATAGCGTAAATCGCACACTCAAAGAGCTGGCATCGCTCTTCCTCTTTATCTCACTTATTGTCTTGCTGCTGATCGGTGCACTTGCTCGGGCATTTATCCGTATCAGCCTCAAACCGCTGAGCGAAGTTGAATCGACTGCCGCCGCAATCGCAAGTGGCGATCTCTCAGCTCGTCTGCCTGAAGCTCGCCCAACAACTGAAGTAGGAAAGCTCACCACATCACTTAACCGAATGTTGGGACGGATTGAAGAATCCTTCGCAGTCCGCGTTGAATCTGAATCAAAATTGCGCCGCTTTGTAGCCGATGCCTCCCATGAACTTCGGACACCGCTCACTGCGATTCGCGGTTTTGCTGAGTTACATCGCCAAGGTGCAGTCTCTGGTGAAGAGAAGACAAAGGAACTCATCGGTCGCATCGAGAAAGAGTCGATCCGAATGGGATCACTCGTTGAAGATCTATTGCTACTTGCTCGCATGGATCAGAGTCGCGAACTTTCGCAAGAACCAGTCGATCTCGAACACCTTATTCATGAGGTGGTTGCCTCTGCTCGCGCTGCTGGACCAGATCATCCGATCTCAGTTGAGATCCCTGATGGCGATAATTTTGTACTCGGTGATTCCATTCGCATTCACCAGGCGGTAGCGAACTTGTTAGCTAATGCCAGAACACATACTCCTTCTGGAACTCCTATTGCAGTCTCTGTCGAACAACTCGAATCTGAAGTAGCAATCACTGTTGCTGATAAGGGTCCGGGGCTTTCACAGGCCGATCAAGAGAAGATCTTTGAACGCTTCTATCGTGCCGATAGCTCCCGTGCTCGTACCAAGGGCGAAGGCTCTGGCCTAGGTCTATCGATCGTCGATGCGGTGATGAAGGCCCACGGAGGTTCTGTAACAGTCACTTCAGAGCTTGGTCAGGGTGCAGCCTTTACCTTGCACTTCCCTATCGCCGTTTAATTACGCGATTGGGTTCGCTTCCATATTACGCAAGATCGCGATCCGCTCTTCCAGCGGTGGATGGGTACTAAATAACTTTGAGACGCTCTTGCCATCCAGTGGTGACTCAATCCAGATATGAGCAACGGCATTCGACTTCTGGGCGACAACCGTTGTATCTGATTGCAGAACTTCTAATGCTCGACGAAGACCTGCTGGATTGCGAGTGAAGGCAACTGCTGTGGCATCAGCCAGGGATTCACGCTTTCGCGAGATAGCAGATTTAAGTAGTACTGCAGCGAGTGGTGCCAAGATCAAGACAACGAGTGAGATCACGAGCGCAATTGGGTTCTGGTTCTCTTCCCGGTCATCACGATCACTCATTCCACCGAAGATCATCATCCGCATCAAAATATCGCTCAAAATCGCAATCGCTCCAGCCGTTGTTGCAGCGACCGCAGAGACGAGAGTGTCGCGGTTTGCAACGTGTGACATCTCATGTGCAATAACACCTTGGAGCTCATCGCGATCCATCACCTGCAAGATGCGAGTCGTGAATGCAATCACTGCATGATCAGGATTACGGCCTGTTGCAAAGGCATTTGGTGCGCTATCTTCAACGATCGCAACCTTTGGCAACTTCAGCCCGGCGGCAAGACAGACCTCTTCAACAAGATTAAAGAGCGCAGGATTATCTTCGCGTTCGATAATGCGAGCGCCAGTCATTGTCATCACCAATGAATCGGAGAAGTAATACGAACCCCAGACCGAGATCAGCGCAAAGCCAACAGCGACTGGAACGATCATCGTTGTTGATTTTCCAAGGTATGTCATCGCGGCATAGACAACTGCCCAGACGAGTAAACCCATTCCGGCCAAGAGGCCGAAGGTCTTTCGCCGGTTCGCGGATTGCAGCCCGCGGAAATTAATCGCTGATGAACTCATAGGGAGAACTAGAATTTAACGTTAGGAACGTTGCGATCTGTAGGGTTTTCAACCTCATAGAAGGCGCGGGCTGAAACCTTTGCCATTCCTGCAAAGAGGCTCGATGGGAAGCTCTTTACAGCCTGATTAAGCGAGCGCACTGTGTCGTTATAGAACTGACGTGCGAATGAGACCTTGTTCTCCGTTGTTGAGAGCTCTTCTTGAAGTGCAAGGAAGTTTGCTGATGCTTTGAGATCTGGGTAGCTCTCTGCCACAGCGAGCAAACCACGGAGCGCAGTAGTGAGTTGTCCATCTGCTGCTGCAACATCGGCGATACCAGTTGCACTCGTTGCCTTGGCGCGCGCTGAGATAACAGCATCGAGCGTTGTCTTCTCATGTGCGGCATAACCCTTAACGGTCTCAACTAAGTTAGGGATGAGATCGGCGCGACGCTTGAGTTGAACTTCGATCTGCGCAAATGCTTCATCGGCAGAGATATTTAAACGCACAAGTCGGTTATAACTTGTGACAACCCAAAGTACGAGCAGAACGAGAACTGCAATAAGAATAATTGTGCTTTTCATACTTTTACTCTACGCCCTTTTCAATAAACGAGATCAGTGAATTACTGGATCTTGGATTGGTGGAAGTTCAGCCATGACTTTGATGGCGTAGGTCCACGTTGTCCTTGATAACGAGAACCGTAGAGCGCGGAACCGTAAGGATGCTCAGCAGGAGATGAGAGTTTGATGAGACATAGTTGGCCGATCTTCATGCCTGGGAAGAGCTTCACCGGCAAGTTGGCAACGTTAGAGAGTTCAAGAGTGATGTGTCCGCTGAAGCCTGGATCGATAAAGCCAGCGGTTGAGTGTGTAAGCAAGCCCAAACGACCAAGTGATGACTTTCCTTCGAGGCGACCGGCGATGTCATCAGGCAATGTGATGACTTCATAGGTGCTCGCCAAGACGAACTCACCTGGGTGGAGGATGAAGTGCTCATCGGGATCAACGGCGATCTCACGAGTGAGCTCAGGTTGTTCGATCGATGGATCGATCACTGAATACTTGTGATTCTCGAAGACGCGGAAGAAGCGGTCGAGGCGGACATCCACGCTCGATGGCTGGATCATCGCTTCGGTAAATGGCTCGACCTTGACTCGGCCAAGCTCGACTTCGGAACGGATATCGCGGTCACTTAGTAGCACGAGCCGACCCTATAGCCTCATTTCCTCTTGCATAAGTTACTGACCAGTAGCATTATTGCGTCATGGGACATTACATAGCCAATCTCCGCGATATCGAGTTCTGC
>TBL_comb48_EPIDRAFT_1002034_pt1 | contig 14321 bp, 14 predicted proteins | sample TroBogEpilimnion_37_FD_10681 | JGI IMG/M metagenome (IMG submission 10681)
AAGCCAAAGATTGCAATCCTCGATGAGACAGATTCTGGTCTCGATGTCGACGCACTTCGAATCGTCTCTGAAGGTGTCAATCGCATCAAAGATGGCAGCGATCTCGGAGTCATGTTGATTACCCACTACACCCGCATTCTCCGTTACATCAAGCCAGATTTCGTACACGTCTTTGCTGCTGGTCGTATTGTGGAAGCTGGCGGCCCAGAACTTGCTAACAAGCTCGAAGAGAATGGCTACGCAGAGTACGTCACTGCATAAACATGACTCTCCTGGACGTTGCAGCACTTAAGCGGGACTTTCCTATCTTCGAAAAGGAGATGAGAAATGGCTCCCGCCTGATCTATTTAGATTCGGGTGCAACGAGCCAGAAACCACAGCAAGTCTTAGATGCTGAACGTGATTTCTATACTCGCCATAATGCAGCGGTCCATCGTGGTTCCCATCTTCTGGCAGAAGAGGCATCTGCTGCCTACGAAGGTGCGCGTGAGACTCTCGCTGCCTTTATCGGGGCTCAGGTTGATGAACTGGTCTTTACCAAAAGCGCGACGGAATCTCTCAATCTCATCGCTTACTCATTTAGCAATACGAATTCTGGAAGATTTGCTCTCGTACCTGGTGATGAAATATTGGTCTCTGAGATGGAACACCATGCCAATCTCATCCCTTGGCAGCAATTAGCCAAGCGATCAGGGGCGACGTTGAAGTGGCTTCAGGTTACTGAGGATGGACGTCTCGATCTCTCTCAACTCGATCAAGCGATCAATAGCAAGACAAAGATTGTTGCGATCACTCATCAATCAAATGTACTCGGAACGATCAATCCGTTGGAGGAGATTGTTGCGCGGGCACATTCGGTTGGGGCCCTCGTCGTTCTCGATGCCTGCCAATCCGCACCACATTTCACAATCAATGTGCAGAAATTGGGCGTGGATTTCTTAGCCTTCTCTGGACATAAGGCTCTTGGGCCAACCGGTATTGGAATTTTCTGGGGTCGCGCTGAATTACTGGCTGAGATGGAGCCATTTCTCTACGGCGGATCGATGATTGAAACGGTCACAATGGAGAGCGCCACCTGGGCACCCGCACCCCGCAAATTTGAGGCAGGTGTGCCGAATATGGCACAGGCAGTTGGTTTAGCTGCGGCCATTGACTACTTATCGAAGATTGGCATGGATCGAATCCAGTCTCATGAGGAAGAGCTCACACACTATGCATTAGAGCAGATGCAGGCGATTAAAGGTCTTCGGATCTTTGGTCCGCTCGATATGCGCAATCGCGGGGGAGTGATCTCCTTCGCTCTCGATCAGATACATCCTCATGATGCTGGACAAGTTTTGGATCAATATGGGATTGCGGTGCGCACTGGCCACCATTGCGCGTGGCCGTTGATGAGAAAGTATGGTGTCGCTGGCACAACTCGTGCTTCGTTCTATCTATACAACGATCGTTCAGATGTCGATGCTCTCATTGAGGGAATTCTTGCAACCCAGAAATATTTTAAGGTGAACTAATGGAACTTGATTCGCTCTATCAAGAGGTCATTCTTGATCATTACAAGCATCCGTTGCATAAAGGACTTTCAGAAGATAAGACGGTACAGGTTCACCATGTGAATCCAAGTTGTGGCGACGAGATTACTCTCAATCTTCAATTAGATGGTGATCGGGTCAGCGATGTGACATGGGATGGTGTTGGTTGCTCAATCTCACAAGCCTCATCATCCATCATGAGCGACCTCGTTCATGGCAAGACCCTCAGCGAGGCTTTTCTCATTCTCGATTCTTTTTCCGAGCTCATGGCGAGTAAGGGAGCGCTCTCTGGGGATGAAGAGATCCTCGAAGATGGAGTCGCGCTTGCTGGAGTTTCGAAGTTCCCAGCGAGAGTAAAGTGTGCCCTCTTGGGTTGGATGGCATTTAAAGATGCAGCACTACAAGGAAGAGATGGGGCAAAGAAATGAGCGAACTCGCATCGATCGATGATGTCACTGAGGCCATGAAGGATGTGATTGATCCAGAACTTGGTATCAATGTTATCGATCTTGGCCTTGTCTATGACATGCAAGTCGACCCTAGCAATATCGTTGTCTTAGATATGACCCTCACCTCTGCGGCATGCCCGCTGCAAGATGTCATTGAAGATCAGACTCGATCCGTACTCCAGGATCTCGCTGCCGATGTAAAGATCAACTGGGTCTGGATGCCACCATGGGGACCTAACCGAATCTCTGATGATGGCCGCGAGCAACTGCGCTCGATTGGCTTTAACGTTTAACTTTCTTAAGGGAGCTTTACCGTGTCAATGCATAGCAATAGGATGGCGATGCGTTCGCTTACCCAGGATCAGTCGGTAAAGAACCAGAAGCTCAAAGCGGGGACTTTTAAGAGAATCCTGACATTTGCAGTTCCTCATAAAGGGGAATTGGCGCTCTTTCTCCTGATAGTCGTCATCGACTCTTCCCTTGTTGTAGCAACTCCACTGTTGCTGCGAACTCTGATTGATAAAGGCGTTGTTCCACACAATGGTGGATTAGTAACAAAGCTTGCACTGATTGTTGGACTTCTGGCCGTTGCAGATGCTGGAATCAACATGGTGAGCAGGTTCATCTCGGCGCGAATCGGTGAAGGTCTGATTTATGACTTACGCACCCAAGTCTTTGCCCATATCCAAAAGCAATCAATCGCATTCTTTACTCGCACCCAGACGGGAGCACTGATATCGCGTCTCAATTCTGATGTCATTGGCGCTCAGCAAGCATTTACCTCAACACTTTCAGGCGCGGTGAGCAATCTCTTAAGTCTGATTCTTGTAGCTGGAGCAATGTTCACGCTCTCATGGCAGATCACGGTTGTCTCACTCCTCTTACTTCCGGTCTTCCTGATCCCAACAAAATGGCTTGGTCGTCGCTTGCAGGAATACACAAGAAAATCCTTTAATCTCAATGCCGAGATGTCTTCAACAATGACCGAGCGCTTCAATGTATCTGGCGCACTTCTGGTTACCTTATATGGGGACCCAGTTGGCGAACATCAAGAATTCTCCTCGAAAGCGGGCCGCGTGCGCGATATGGGAATTCAAATAGCTGTTCTCAATCGCATCTTCTCTATTGCCCTCTCATCGATCGCTGCAATCGCGACAGCATTTGCTTACGGGATTGGCGGACATCTCGCAATCAACGGATCGATCACCTTGGGAACGCTTTTGGCGATCACCGCCCTCTTAGCTCGCTTATATGGGCCTTTAACAGGACTTTCCAATATCCGCGTTGATGTTATGACTGCCTTGGTCTCGTTTGAGCGAGTCTTCGAAGTTTTGGATCTCGAACCTATGGTTCGAAACAATGCAGATCCGGTCGAATTAAATTCCAGAAAACCGTGTATTGAATTTAGTGGCGTCGGCTTCTCGTATCCAAAAGCGGGTGAGATCTCACTCGCCTCTCTTGAAGGCGTGGCAAAGCCAGAGATCGTTGAATCGGGAGAAGTTCTTCGCAATCTGAATTTCATCGCTGAACCTGGAAGTTTTACCGCCATCGTCGGACCTTCAGGAGCCGGAAAGAGCACGATTTCAGGTCTACTTCCACGCCTCTATGACGTCACGCAAGGTTCTATCAAGATTGATGGCATCGATATTAGGGAATACTCTCTTGAATCGCTGCGCTCTCAGATCGGTGTAGTTACGCAAGATTCCCATATGTTCCACGACTCCATCGCAGTAAATCTTCGATATGCCAAGCCAGATGCTTCCCTTGAGGAGATAGTCCAGGCATGTGAGTCTGCTCAAATTTGGAAATTTATCGAGAGTCTTCCCAACGGATTAGAGACAGTCGTGGGCGAACGCGGCCATCGCCTCTCTGGCGGCGAGCGTCAACGTCTTGCTATTGCTCGCCTGCTTTTAAAGGCGCCATCGATTGTCATTCTCGATGAAGCGACCGCGCATTTAGATTCCGAGAATGAGGCGCTCGTGCAAGAAGCTTTGAAGAGCGCATTACAAGGGCGAACTAGCATTGTTATTGCACATCGACTATCGACGATTGCGCATGCCGATCAAATATTGGTACTAGAAAATGGCGTAATTGTTGAGTCCGGTAAGCACGAAGACCTAGTGGCTAAGCGCGGTCTTTACTTTGATTTGTACCAGCGCCAATCGCTCTCGCATTAAAGACGGTTGCACGACCGGTAATTGTTTCGCGTCCTGCATTTGCAACTACTACCGCGATATAGGGGAGTACGACAGCTCCAAAGAGAGCGACCCAGCGATAAGGATTTGGTAGTACGACAGCGAGTATGAAGCAGGCAGTTCTGATCATCATGCTGATGAAGTAGCGCTTTGCACGACCACTTTGATCCTGTGTCAAAGGAACTTGTGCATTCGTGATCGAATGAACGCTCTTCTTCTCATTACGGGCCATGTCTCAAGGGTAGGGGAGTTAGCGAATCTCTGCCTGTTGAGCGTCGGTCTTGGGAGTACGCGTGAGTAACGGGTACTTTTGCTCTATGAGTACCGATCAGAAGAGCCCTCGCACCGTATTGGTTACTGGTGGAAACCGTGGAATTGGTCTCGCTATCGCTCGCTCCTTTGCGGCAGCTGGCGATCAGGTCATCATTACACATCGATCAGGAAGCGCTCCTGAGGGGTTATCAGGTGTGATTATGGATGTTACTGATAGCGAGAGTGTTACCGCTGGCTTTAAAGAGATCGAAACGAGATTTGGTGCCATTGATGTTCTCGTGGCAAATGCTGGCATCACCAAGGATGGCCTCTCACTGCGCATGAGTGAAGCAGACTTTGAAGATGTACTGAATACCAATCTGACTGGCTCATTCCGAGTAGCTCAAAAGGTCCTCTCCGGGATGATGAAGAAGCGCAGTGGACGAGTCATCTTTATTGGCTCGGTTGTTGGACTTCTTGGTTCGGCGGGACAGGTGAATTACGCAGCGACCAAGTCAGCGCTCGTGGGAATGGCTCGCTCATTCGCTCGAGAGTATGGCTCTCGTGGCATTACTTTCAATGTCATCGCCCCAGGGTTTATCGATACCGATATGACTGCGGTCTTAGATCAATCGCTGAAAGAGAAATACATCGCTCAAATTCCACTTGCTCGCTTTGCATCTCCAGATGAAGTTGCAGATGTTGTTCGATTTATCGCATCAGAGGATGCGGGATATATCACTGGTGCCGTCATACCTGTTGACGGTGGATTAGGAATGGGTCACTAATGTCGCTGCTCAAAGGTAAGAATATTCTCGTCACTGGAGTCCTCACTGAGGCCTCTATCGCATTCCACATTGCGCGTTTAGCTCAAGAGGAAGGTGCAACAGTCATCCTCACCTCTTTCGGTCGAGCGATGAGCATTACCCAGCGCATCGCTGGCAGACTTCCATCGCCTGCTCCGGTTATTGAACTCGATGTGACAAACGATGAGCACTTGGCCGCACTTGAGGCGAAATTGCGCGAACACGTCTCACATATCGATGGCGTTGTGCACTCCATTGGCTTTGCGCCAGAAGCTGCACTTGGTGGAAATTTCCTTAATACTGAATGGGCTGACGTTGCAACGGCAGTTCACGTCTCGGCTTACTCATTGAAGGCGCTCACCATGGCCGCCCGCCCACTCTTTGATCAGGAGAAGGGCGCAAGCGTTGTTGGGTTGACCTTCGATGCTCGCTTTGCTTGGCCGAAGTACGACTGGATGGGTGTCGCCAAGGCAGCACTCGAATCCTGTGCGCGCTATCTGGCACGCGACCTCGGAAAAGAGAAGGTGCGCGTCAATATCGTCGCCGCTGGTCCGATCAGAACGATCGCGGCTAAGTCGATCCCTGGTTTTGAAGAGTTTGAAAATGTCTGGAATTCACGTGCACCACTCTCGTGGGATACGTCAGATCCCATCCCGGCTGCTCAAGGCGTCGTTGCTTTGCTCTCCGATTGGTTCCCTAAGACGACTGGGGAGATGGTGCACGTCGATGGTGGCGTACATGCCATTGGCGGCTAAGAAGCCGGTATTCAGCTAGCCCCTCCAGGCTGGCGATTTTCGGGATTTCACCTTTTGCGGGTGCTCCGTTACCCTTATCCCATCAAGTGGAGTTAGCCGCTCCCACCTCACCGACTTCGGTTGGTTGGTCAAGATCGAACTCCTCACTTCGTGAGGGCTTCTACTGCTGGCGTTGCTATGGCGTTGCTATGGTGAGGACTAGGCAGAGATTTTTCCGCGGCGAACCCTGCTTGCTGACAAGAAGCTCACGAATTGAAAGGAAACACTTATCAGCGCCGATCTACGAATCAATGATCGAATTCGCGTCCCACAGGTGCGCTTAATCGGACATGAGGGTGACCAAGTAGGCATTGTCGATATCGATACCGCCCTTGCGATGGCAGATGAAGTTGGACTCGACCTAGTCGAGATCTCTCCAGATGCACAACCTCCAGTCTGCAAAGTGATGGATTTCGGAAAGTACAAGTACGAGATCGCCCAGAAGGCCCGCGAAGCGCGTCAGAACCAGACCCACATTGTGGTGAAGGAGATGCGTCTTGGTTTAAAGATTGAACCACACGATTATGAGACAAAGCGAAATCACATCGAAAAGTTTCTTCGTGCAGGTGACAAGGTAAAGGTAACTGTTCAATTCCGTGGCCGCGAACAGACGAGACCCGAGATGGGTTATCGCTTGCTCATGAAGTTGTCAGAAGAGTTGGTTGAGGTTGCTGCAGTTGAGTTCGCCCCTAAGAAAGAGGGACGTTCAATGACTATGGTGCTTGGACCGTTGGTAAAGAAGGGCTCGATCAAGAAGGCAGCTCCTGCGAAAGCAGAGAAGGTTGCCAAAGTTGAGAGCAAGCCCGCAGAGCCAGCAGTTGAGGCCACTACTGAAGCGGTAGCGGCCGAATAAAGTTTTAGGCAGTACTGAAAAAATTACGGTAATCAAGGAAACGAGGAAGCAATGCCAAAGATGAAGACCCACAGTGGGGCGAAGAAGACCTTCCGCCTTACAGGTACAGGAAAGGTCATGCACGAACGTGCTGGCAAGCGCCACCTTTTGGAGCACAAGTCTTCACGTGTGACTCGTCGCTTGAGCAATGATGCAACAGGTAAGAAGACTGTAACCATGACCGCCAAGCGCATGCTCGGTTTGAAGTAAAGGGGAGTAGAAGATGGCAAGAGTAAAACGTGGTGTCCACGCAGCTAAGAAGCGTCGTACAACCCTCGAGCGTGCATCTGGATACCGTGGACAACGTTCACGTCTATTCATCAAGGCGAAGGAGCAAGTAACTCACTCGCTCGTTTACGCTTTCAATGACCGTAAAGATAAGAAGGGTGACTTCCGTCGCCTCTGGATCCAGCGCATTAATGCTGGTGCCCGTGCAAATGGACTCACCTACAACCGCTTCATCCAGGGACTCAATGTCGCTGGTATCGCTGTTGACCGTCGTGTCCTCGCCGAGCTCGCTACCAATGATCCTGCAGCATTTGCAGCGCTCGTTGAAGTTGCTCGTCAGCACGTCGTTAACGCGTAACTAAACCGCGTATATCTAGGTGGTTCACCAAAGAATTACGAGCCCTCACTCGCCCCACGTGGAGCGGGTAAGGGCTCTTTTGGGTTCTCGGGGCAAAAAAATCCGACGGGAAGAATCACTCTTTATTGCTGATGGAATGCAATCACTGCGCAGTGCAATCCAACCAAAGATACCGACTGCTCCGTTGATACAGAAGCTCTATCTCACTGAAGCTGGAGAAGAGAAGGCCCGCCAAGAGTTCGGTGATCAATTAGTGGATGCGCAAGAGATCATCCCAGTCAGCGATTCGGTCATGAGCGCGATGGCAGATACTGAATCACCTCAAGGCATTCTTGCACTCTGTAAGTACAAGGCGCTCTCGCTCGATGATTTTTTACAATCGAAGCCAGTTCGCTTGGCATTCTTTTGGCAGATTCAAGATCCGGGAAATGCTGGCACGGCTATTCGCACCGCAGATGCATGTGGATTTGATGGTGTCTTATTCTCTGAAGGAAGCGTCGATATTTACTCACCTAAAGTTGTGAGATCGACCGCTGGTTCGTTGTGGCACATTCCCGTTATTGAAGACCTCGCACTCGCATCGATCACTGCGCTTTCCGGTAACGAGACCGAAGATTCCTTTGAGATTTTTGCCTTCGATGGCACGGGGGAGAGATCGATCTTGGATCTCAACGAGCAGCATCGAATTATCGCCATGTTTGGCAATGAGGCGCGCGGGCTTCCGACACTTCCAGAATCCATTGAGAAGATCAGAATTCCGATGCGCGGTGAGGCGGAGAGCCTCAATGTTGCGAGCGCCGCTGCTATCGCGTTATTCCACTTAGGCGTAGGGCAGAGTCGCTAGACTACGAACCCTTATGAGCATCTCATCAGCTGATATTGATTCGATCACGAGCGCAGCGCTCTCTGCAATTGAGGCAGCCGCTGATCTTGAGGCCTTAAAGGAAGTTCGCATCGCACATGTGGGCGATCGTTCTCCGATTGCGCGAGCGAACCAATCGCTGGGCTCCATGGAAGTCTCGGAGCGGGCACAGTTCGGCAAAGTGATTGGCCAAGCAAAATCTTTAATCAATAGCGCCTTCGAATCCCGGCAGCGAGTTCTAGAAGCAGAGCGCGATGCCCGAGTCTTAGTCGAAGAACGAGTGGATGTTTCGATTGCTGCTAAGCGTTCACTTCCAGGTGGACTTCATCCGTTAACGATTCTTACCAATGAAATTTGCGATCTCTTTCTGGGATTGGGTTATCGCGTCGCAGAGGGTCCAGAGCTAGAAGCGGAATGGCTCAACTTCGATGCACTCAATATTCCAGCGGATCACCCCGCTCGCACTATGCAAGATACCTTCTTCATTGAGCCGCTCGATTCACACCTTGTTCTGCGCACTCATACATCACCAGTTCAGATGAGAACCATGTTGGAGCAAGAGCCACCTATCTATGTGATCTGCCCAGGACGCACCTATCGTGCCGATGAACTCGATGCGACCCACACCCCAGTCTTTAGTCAGGTTGAAGGTCTTGTGATCGATAAGGGAATCACGATGGCCGATCTCAAGGGAACACTTGATTACTTTGCACGCGCCATGTTTGGTCCTGATGTGAAGACACGCTTACGTCCATCATTCTTCCCATTCACAGAGCCAAGTGCAGAAGTCGATTTCTATTTCAATGGCCGCTGGGTGGAGTGGGGCGGTTGTGGCATGGTGAATCCAAAGGTCCTACGCGCCGCTGGAATTGATCCCGATGAATACTCTGGTTTTGCCTTTGGTATGGGTCTTGAGCGAACCCTGATGGTTCGACATGGAATAACCGATATGCACGATATTGTTGAAGGCGATATTCGCTTCACCCAGAACTTTGGAAGTGGGTTGCGATGAAGATCCCTCTGAGTTGGTTGCGTGAATTTGCAGAGCTACCAGCAGATTGCACCCCAGAACTTATCGAATCAGCCTTCGTGAAGGTGGGCTTCGAGGTCGAAGAGATCATCCTCCAAGGATCGGATCTCACTGGCCCCCTCGTGGTTGCTCGTGTTGAAAGCATTGAGGAACTTACTGAACATAAGAAGCCAATTCGCTACGTCGGCTTGGATTGCGGTGAGGGTTCTACTCGTTATGTCATCTGCGGAGCTCGCAATTTTGAGCAAGGCGATCTCGTTGTAGCAGCCCTTCCTGGCGCGGTATTGCCTGGAGATTTCGCCATCTCTGCTCGTGAAACATACGGAAAGACGAGCAATGGCATGATCTGCTCAGCTCGTGAACTTGGTATCAGCGATGACCACCAGGGAATCATCGTTCTTGATCCAACGAGTGCGACTGTTGGAGAAGATGCCATCGAGTTGTTGCAGATAAACGAGATGATCATTGATGTTGCAGTCAATCCAGATCGTGGCTACGCGCTCTCGGCCCGCGGCTTAGCTCGCGAATTAGCACTCTCGCTAGATGTACCTTTCAATGACCCGGCTGCCCGCGATTACCTCTCTGAGATCTCATCGACTGGTGGAGAACTCATCAATGTAGCGATCGACGATCCAACAGGTGCGGATTACATCATCATCCGCACTCTTGAACAGGTAAATGTTAAGGCTAAGACGCCACTCTGGATGAGTCGTCGCATTGAGAAGTGTGGAATGCGCTCTATCTCGCTCGCAGTAGATATCACGAATTATGTGATGTTAGAACTTGGACAACCTCTCCATGCATTTGATGCAGATACAGTCGATGGCTCGCTTCATGTGGCACGAGCAGGATTGGCAAAAGATTTCGTCACCCTTGACTCTCAGAAGCGCACCCTCACTCCCGATTCATTGATGATTGCTGATGATAAGAAGTTACTCGCACTTGCCGGAACCATGGGTGGACTTGATTCTGAAGTAACGGATTCGACCTCACGTATTGCACTTGAAGCGGCACATTTCGACCCGATCTCTATCGCTAAGAACTCCCGTACGCATCGACTCTCATCCGAAGCCTCACGTCGATTAGAGCGGAACGTTGATCCGGCTGTTGCCACAGTGGCTTCTGCTCGAGCAACGGCGCTTCTTGTTGAGCTTGCCGGTGCTAAGTTTGTCGGAGAAAGTGCTGCTGGATCAGTTCCTGCGAAGAGAACCATTACCTTCAATCCAGCGAAGATCTCTCAACTCATAGGCTTTGATTACTCCGAGGCTGCACTTACTTCTCCACTTCTCGCGATTGGCGGAGAAGTTGCCAAGAAGAGTGCAGATTCATGGACATTTACTGTTCCAACCTGGCGACCAGACCTTGAAGTAATCTCGGATCTCGCAGAAGAGATCGCCCGAGTTAATGGATATGACCTGATTCCATCGAAATTGCCGATCGGCAAGGGTGGAGCTGCGCTTACTCCGATCCAGGAACGAAAGCGTGCAATCGCTTCGATGATGGCCCATCTCGGTTTCTCTGAGGTGTACAACTACCCATTTGTCTCACCTGAGATGGTGAAGACCCTTGGCTTTGTCGGTCCGCGAGCAGCCTCATTTAAGATTGCGAATCCGATGTCGGATGAAGCGCCATTACTGCGCACACATCTTCTTCCGGGGCTTCTTCAAGCACTCTCACGTAATCTCTCTCGCGGCGCTAAAGATGTTGCTCTCTTTGAGATTGGCACAGTCTTTAGAGATGTCAGCGCACTCTCAAAGGTCGGAATAATCTCGACTGCATCACGCCCGAGTGCGGAGACCATCTCTGATATTTATGGAAGCGTTCCAGCTCAGCCTCTCTTNATNGGCGCTGTTGTCTCTGGGTCGCTCGATCGAAAGGGTTGGTGGGGGCAAGGTCGCACCTTTGATTGGAGCGATGCCGTTGCTCTTGCTGAGCGCATCGTCGCCGAGACCGGCAACACAGCGAAAGTTGTTCAATCCGACCTAGCGCCATGGCATCCAGGACGCTGCGCTGAGATTCAAATCAATGGCAAAGCTGTTGCGCATGCAGGCGAGCTCCATCCCCGTGTCCTGGAAGAACTCAATCTGCCACCACGTACCTGTGCATTTGCGGTCATTCTCTCTGAACTTCCTCACCTTCCTAAGGTGAAGGCTGTGCCAGTTCTTACTATGCCGGCTGCTATTCAAGATATTTCGCTCTTCGTTGATCCTACGATGCCATCTGCTGATGTTGAAGCGGCGCTTCGCGAAGGGGCGGGAGATCTTCTTGAGTCGATCACCCTCTTTGATCGCTATGAACAGAAGGGGGAGGGGAGAACTTCTCTCGCCTTCTCGATGGTCTTCCGAGCACCAGATCGGACTCTTACCGCTGATGAAGTCTCGGCATTTCGTCTTGCAGCTGCAGATGTAGCGGTAAAAAAGTGCGGGGCGACCGTTCGCGAATAGTCGACCTTCCATTATGTATAAATATGCATAATTAAGCATAAATATACATTTTGAGGTACGATATGACCATGAAAATTGGCGTCGTAGGAGCAAGTGGTTACTCGGGTGGCGAAATTCTGCGCCTGCTTGCAAGCCACTCTCAATTTAAACCCGAATACATATCAGCAGGCAGCAATGCAGGTGAGTTGATTACTTCGATCCACCCGCACCTTCTCTCATACTCGGGCAAGCGCTTCTCGGCGACTGAGATCGTAGACATCAATGCGTGTGATCTGGTTTTCTTGGCATTGCCCCATGGCGAATCTGCGAAGTTGGTAGCTGGCATCAACGAGAAGGNGAAGGTTGTTGATCTAGGAGCCGATTTCAGGCTTCACTCTTCGGCGAAATGGTCACAGTATTACGGTGGCGATCATGCCGGAACATGGACATATGGATTACCTGAGCTGAAGGGTTATCGCGAGAAGATCTCGACATCTTCACGTATTGCAAATCCTGGTTGCTATGCAACGTCAATCCAACTTGGGATTGCACCTGTCATCTCTGAGAAGCTCATTGATTCGAGCGATATTGTTGTTGTGGCCGCTTCGGGTACAACTGGGGCAGGACGCTCTGCCAAGATCAACCTATTAGGTAGCGAAGTTATGAATTCGCTCTCTTCTTACAAATTTGGGGGAGTTCATCAACATACCCCAGAGATTGAGGAGAATCTCGCTTTCATCAACAGCGATGAAGTCCGAGTCTCCTTCACACCGATTCTTGCGCCGATGCCACGGGGAATTCTCTCCACGATCACTGCAAAGTTACATACCAAAGCATCGACCAAGCAAGTACGAGAGATCTTTGAAAAGTACTTTGAGAATGAACAATTTGTGACGCTTCTCCCAGAGGGACAACTTCCTCGCACCTCATCCGTGGTGGGCTCTAACTCAATTCANCTTCANGTTGCNGTCGATGACCATACTCAACGCATTGTGGTGAGTGCGGCGATCGACAATCTTGGAAAAGGTGCAGCATCACAGGCGATTCAGAATGCGAACATCATCTGTGGATTGCATGAAGGTGATGGCTTGAGTGCGATGGGAGTCGCAGGATGAGCAGACTTCCACAAGGGTTCTTGGGCGCAGGAATCTCAGCTGGCATTAAATCCTCGGGTAATCCGGATTTAGCGCTCCTTGTGAACACTGGTCCTTCACATTACGCTGCAGCAGTCTTCACTTCAAACAAGGTCGTCGCTGCACCGGTCACCTGGTCTCGACAGGTTGTTGCCGACAATGAAGTAGCAGCCGTGCTTCTCAATAGTGGTGGCGCAAATGCCTGCACTGGACCTGACGGATTTCTTGATACGCATAAGAGCGCCGAGAAAGTCGCGCAAGAGTTGGGGATTTCATCGGCCGATGTTGTCGTATGTTCCACCGGTCTTATCGGCGAGCGGTTGCCGATGGATAAACTCTTACATGGAATTGAGGTTGCGAAGGCGAAGCTCTCATCTGAGAGCGCGGTCGATTGCGCCACTGCAATCATGACCACCGACTCTCACCCCAAGGTCTTCACAAAGGAGTCCAACGGGATCGCGATCTTTGGCATGGCAAAAGGTGCTGGCATGCTTGCACCGTCACTTGCCACGATGCTTTCGGTTATCGCCACTGATGCTGAAGTTTCTTCTTCTGCGCAAGCAATTTTTGAAGAAGTTGTTGCCAAGACATTTAATCGCATCGATTCCGATGGTTGCACATCGACAAACGACACGGTTCTGTTTATGTCATCTGGGGCGAGTGGGAAACAACTTTCAGATACTGAACTCTACGAAATCCTCTTTGAATGTTGTGATTACTTGGCCAAAGAGTTGATTGGCGATGCAGAGGGTCATTCAAAGATCGTCTCAATTACCACGATCAACGCCCAATCTGAGAGTGATGCAGTTGAAGTTGGGCGCTCATGTGCTCGTAATAATCTCCTGAAATGTGCCCTTCATGGAGAGGATCCCAATTGGGGGAGAGTATTAGCCGCTATTGGAACAACCTCAGCAACCTTTGATCCGTACACGATTGATGTCTCACTTAATGGAGTGATGGTCTGTCGGGATAGTGCGCCGGGAGAGGGTCGCTCGTTGGTCGATATGAAGGCGAAGGAGATTGAGATCGTGATTGACCTTAAGGCCGGTAGCGAATCAGCGACTATTTGGACGAATGATTTGACGGCGATGTATGTCCATGAGAACAGCGCATATTCATCATGATCGTTGTTAAATATGGTGGGCATGCCCTGCCAAAGGCTGGTGTCCCAGATGAGATGCTCCAGGTCATTGCGAGCTACTACAAGAGCGGCAAAGAGATAGTTCTCGTTCATGGTGGCGGGCCCCAAGTTGATGCCGAGTTGGCGATCCACGGGATTGAGAGCGAGATGGTCTCGGGTTATCGTCGAACTACGCCGGAGATCTTTGAGGTCGTTCAAGCCGTGCTCTCGGGGCAGGTCTGCCGCA
>TBL_comb48_EPIDRAFT_1002040_pt1 | contig 14301 bp, 10 predicted proteins | sample TroBogEpilimnion_37_FD_10681 | JGI IMG/M metagenome (IMG submission 10681)
ACACGGAAGTGAAACGCTGTTGCGCCGATGATAGTATGGCGAAAGGCTATGCGAAAGTAGGACGTTGCCAGATTAAACATCACCCCGCATCTCCCCAAAGAGATGCGGGGTTTTTTGTGTGCCCGCGCAGCAAACTGCTGCGCCGACTTCGTTCACGCTACGCGGCAGAGCGCATGACCTGCTTTTTGGAGTGCGGCTGCGCTACCCTGAAAGGGTGAAGCTGCCGCTTTCGAACGGCTCATGAGGCACGAGACCTTAGCAGCCTGCGAATAAAAGACAGCTCCCCGCCTTCGCTCAGCCTCAGGCATGCGCAGGCCTCCAGGCACGCCGAAAGCGGCATCTGCGCTCGTCCCTCGCTACGCAACCGCAGTCCAAATGGCCGGGGTTATCTTCGCCCCGCACCAGAACCTATTTCGTCGCAGCATACCCCTGCCACAGCCACTCCAGGGCCTGCGGGAGAATCTGTGGCCTTGCAGGGCCAATGCCATGCCCGGCGTTGAGGCAATAGACGTATTGATAGTGATAGCCTTTGGCCTTCAGGACCTTGGCCATGCGGTGGTTGGCCTCCACCCAGTCGTGCATATCGTCGCGCATGACATTGGGGTTGAGCAGGTCTCGATCACCGACGGCCATCCAGATGCGCAGGGGCTTCACAGGGCTTTCGGGGATGATCTTGCTGTGGAATCCCCACGCGCCATCGGGAGTCTCAGGATTGAAGGGCCACTGCTGGTTCACATAGGTGCCGGAGAAGGTGAGCACGCGATGGTACAAATCGGGGTGATACCAGGCCATGGCAAACGCGGCAGATCCGCCGGAGCTGTTGCCCATCGTGGCGCGGCCTTCAGGGGCTTTGGTCAATTTCACCCCGTAGTTTTTCTCCACACGTGGCAGCACTTCGTTTTCAATGTATTCGGCATACAGGCCGGACATGGTGTCGTATTCACGACCACGCTCGTGGCCCTGGGCATCGCCGCCGCCGCTGGAGATCATGATGGCGATCATGGTCGGCACGCGCTTTTGTGCGATGAGGTTGTCGAGCACATGGACAAAGTTCATGTCTGGCTTGCCCATGCCAGGACCATCATGCGTGACAATGAACGGGGCCACTGAGCCTGCCGAGTACTGCGCGGGCACATACACGGTGATGGTCCGCTTGTAGTCGATGGGATGCGTTTCGACGATCAGCGTTTTGGGATTGTTGGGATCGACGGTGCCAAACACGTCGCGCGCGATGCCGGGATTGAAGAGCTTGGTTTCCTTCGAGTCGATCTGAAACTGCTGCACCTTGCCTTGCGGCACGCCTTCGACCACCTTGGTCTCTGGGGCTGCGATGTAGTCGGGGCCGATGACGAAGTCGCCCTCCGCAGTTACTGGCGGAACAGCCCCCGGCTTGCCATCGAGCCGGGTGAATTTCGGTGCACTTGGCCCATCGAATGGACGCGTTGGCGGTGCGGGACGCTCAGGCTTCTTGGGTTTGTCGGCAGCGAGAGTGGCAAGCGTGAAAGCCGTTAGGCTGAGGCAGAAGAGCGCGCGCAGTGAAAGCATAAGGTGAGGAATGGTGAAGGACAAAACGGCGCACAGGTGCCGCAGCGTTCAGCAAAATGCTCAAATAATGAACCGCCGCCATGCCTTACCAGCAGATACCATCGTATTGCCAGGGCAGGGTCTTCAAATCCTCCCAGCCATTGACGTCGATCACAAACTGGTCCGCACGCACGTCTTGCAGCAGAGCCTCGATGGTGGTGCATTTCTGTGAAATCACGATGACGTCACTGTTTTGCAGCACTTCATTGGGGGTGGCTTTCATCAGTTGGGCCAGGTGCGGCATGCGCTGCTGGATCTGCTGCTCGTTGGAGCCGATCAGGCGAGAGAGATTGATCTGCGGATCATAAATGCTGATGGCATGCCCGCGCCCGTACAAGGTTTCCGCCGCAGCTACCAGAGGGCTGCCGCGTAAATCGTCGGTGTCCGCTTTGAAGGCCAGCCCCAGAAAGCCGATGCGGCGCTTTTGCTTGCCTTCGATGAGCTGAACGAACAACTGCTGATGGGCGGCATTGGTGGCCAGCGTGTTTTCGAGCAGCGGCAGGGCCAGACCCTGCTGCCGCACAAAGGCGTGCAGGGCGGAGACGTCCTTGGGTAGGCAGGACCCACCGAACGGCGCGCCGGGGCGCATGTAGTAGCTGGAGATGTTCAGTTTGCGGTCTTCACACACCACCTGCATCACGCGTTTGCCGTCCTCGCCCAGTTGCTTGCACAGGCGGCCGATCTCATTTGCGAAACCCACCTTGAGCGCATGGAAGTAATTGCAGGAGTATTTGATCATCTCGGCCCCCTCCCAGCGCAGCAGTTCCGGTTTGCCACCGAGCAGCCCGGCGATTTCCTCCGGCACCGGTGCGGTGCCGTCTTCGTTGCCGATGACTGCCAGCGAGGGCTCATCGAAGTCGCGCACCGCCGTGCCTTCACGCAGGAATTCGGGGCAGTAGTAGATTTGTAACCGACCAGTCTGTACGAGATCAGCCAGCACTTCACCAACGATCCTGCGCGTGCTGCCCGGCAACATGGTGCTGCGGAAGATGATCACATGCTTTTTAGCTTGGGACGTTAAAGCTTGAGCGATCTGCTTGGTCACGGACAGCACAAAGTTCAGGTCCAGGCCGCCGGAGGGCAGGGAAGGGGTGCCCACGCAGATGATGCTGGCATCGGACTGCGCCACGGCCTCCGCAGCGTCCTGGGTTGCGGTGATCTGCCTGCTTTCGCTGCCAGCTTTCAGCAGTGCGTCCAGCCCCGGCTCCACAATGGGAGAGATGCCCTGATTGAATGCCGCCACTTTCGCCGCATGCAGGTCCACGCCGATGATGCGATGTCCCTTCTGCGCCAGACAGGCAGCGGTGACAGCACCAACGTAACCAAGACCAAAGACAGAAATGTTCATGTGAAAGTGTGAGAAGCGGAAAATGGAGACGGCTGCTTATTGGGCGATCCCTGCCCCTTGTAAACCGGCAGACGGAGCTTTTTTTTGAGTTGGATGCTGCCGGGATAGCTGTGTCAGGCGTTTCAACCGCCGCTGATGCGTGATTGGGCTGCCTGCGTATCAAGCGCAGCATTTGTGCTGTCAGCCAGTACGGTGAAAAGGAGATGATCTTCCGCTAGGATCAAGACATCTGCGTTCACCAGATCAGGGGGGGCTAGCGCACATGCTGCGGACTCGCTGGAGTTTGAGCTGCGGTATTCAGGCTTTGAAAACGCCAAGCAGCAGTCCTTGGGCTGCGCGGTCGATCTCGTCATGTGCCTTGATCTTGCAGGCCTCGCCACTGAGAGTCTCTACATCGAGGACTTTAGGTCGGATGTATTTTCTGCTTTATTGCTCATCACCCAGCCAACCATGAAAAGTCTCCTCGTCACCGGGTCCTCCGGCCTCATCGGCTCAGAAGTCGTCACTCATTTCTCAGAAGCCGGCTGGACCGTCCATGGGGTGGATAACAACATGCGTGGCGATTTCTTCGGTCCTAGGGGTGACACCCGCTGGAACACCCAGAGACTCAAAACACAGTTTCCGGCCTTCCACCACCATGAGCTGGACGTTCGTGACCGCGCTGGCGTGCAGGCCCTGCTGAAGGAACTGCGGCCTGCGGCCATCGTGCATACCGCTGCCCAGCCCAGCCATGATCTCGCCGCGAGCAGGCCGTTTGATGACTTTGAAGTCAATGCCGTAGGCACCTTGAACTTTCTGGAGGCTGCGCGTCTGAACTGCCCGGAATCCCCCTTCGTGCATATGAGCACCAACAAGGTGTATGGTGATGCGCCCAATGAGATCGCGCTGCAAGAGCTTGAGAAGCGCTGGGACTATGCCGACAGCACCTACCAAGACGGCATTCGCGAGAGCTTCCGCATTGACCAGAGCAAGCACTCCTTGTTCGGCACCTCCAAGCTGGCCGCAGATGTGATGGTGCAGGAATACGGCCGCTACTTCGGCATGCCCACCTGCGCACTGCGGGGCGGCTGCCTTGCCGGGCCGAATCAAAGTGGCGTGGAGTTGCATGGCTTCCTGAGTTATCTGATCCGCTGCAACCTTGAAGGACGCACTTACCGCGTGTTTGGCTACAAGGGCAAGCAGGTGCGTGACAACATCCACAGCCACGATGTCGTCACTTTTATGGAACACTTCATCGCCGCACCGAGGCAGGGGGAGGTTTATAACATTGGCGGTGGTCGTGACAACTCCATCTCCATTCTGGAGGCCTTTGATCTCATCACCGCCATCTCCGGCAAGGAGATGCAGCATGAGTATGTGGAGCAGAACCGTCAGGGAGACCACATCTGCTACATCTCCAATCTTGACAAAATGAAGGGCCACTATCCTAGCTGGGGAATCACCAAAGACCTTGAGACAATATTTAAAGAGATTCAACAGTCCTGGCTCGTGCGTGCTCAAGCAGCGTGAGAGATCCAAACTCACTTTCTGAAATTCGATTCCACTGCGGATGCATTCAGCAGTCGAGCCGGTCAGGGCTTACGATTCACAATGCCTGAATCGACGGCTAGGAGAAACTTGGCGAGATTGGTTTTGTAGGCATCACCTTCTGAGTTTTTGGTGCGCACGAGAGTGACGACCACTTCGTTTTCTGGATCGACTCGCAGTGCCGCTCCAGAAGCAGCACCGTGGCAGAAGGTCTTTCTGCTGAGGAGGGTCTTATTGGCTGGTAGGCCCTCCTTGCCTGCGCGCGGATCGCGTTCATTGAAGTAGGTCAGGCCCATGCCCCAGGGGATGTCAAATTTGGCGTTGGGCCAGTAACTGAACAGCTTCACTGGTAGCATCTTCTGAAAGGTCTCCTTGGAGAAAAAGCGGGTGTCGCCATAAGCTCCTTGATTGAGCAGCATCTGTCCGAATTTCGCTACGTCTAGAGCAGTGCATTCGGCACCGTGGCATATGTCTGAGACGCGTGAGTGCGTCATATGCAGAGGCATGAAGAGGTTTTCTTTGATGAGGCGCAGTACACTTTTTCCAGAGATCAACTCCATGGCTTTGCCCGAGAGTTCGGTGTCCATGTTGTTGTACTTGTGCTCCTTGCCCACCTTGAGGCAGGGGAGAAGATTCGCCGCCCAGTTGTCGCTCCAGGCATTGTGTACTTCACGACCCGAACCGGCTTTCACATGAATGCCAGCGGTGTGCATGAAGGTATCGCGCCAAGTGAATGCCTTGTCTCCCTCGGTCGGGAAATCGGGCAGGACTTTGCCCACAGGATCATCCAAGCCGATAAGGTCCTGATCCATGAACTCGGCGAACAAGCAGGCGCTCATTGTCTTCGTGATTGAAGCCATGTGCTTCGGCGTATCGGTGGTCGTCTTGCCAGTGTTAGGATCGTCAAAGGCTTCGTGAAACAGAATGACGCCATGGGAGGCAACGAGGGCGACGAACGGTTCCTTGGAGCTTTCATACCATTCACGGCATGCCTTGCGCATCTCGACGAGTGACTCGGGTTTGAAACCCGCCTCGGCTGCCGTGCCAGGGCGGATTGTTGGAGCATTTTCGTGGGTCTGCTGCGGTGCTTTAAATTTAGGATACTTCGGCTCCACGCCAAGCAGCTTGCGTTTCAGTGCGATCTGCTGCTCGTCCAGCAGCCATTGGTTTTCGTCAAATGAGGCTTCAACAGAAGGATGTGGAAAGGCTGTGAGCGCCTTGCCACCTGGGCTTACGGTGACCATGCGCCGGATGTGCTGGCCATGTTCGCTGCGGCCTTCGAGATAAGCCACATAAGGGGCCTTGCCATTCGGCTTGCTGACTTCGGCGAGGTCTTTGTCAAACCAGCGAATGACCAGCGGACATTGGCCGATGATCGACAGCACACGGTCGGGCGACTGCCATTCCAGATCTGGAAAATGCCTGCCGTCCTTCCAGACCTCGCCTTCGACTTCTATTTCAAAGCTGACGAATTCCAGCATATCCTTTTCCAGCGGATCTTCCGGGACGTATTCTTTTGCGCTCAGGCCGGTGGCAAGCAGCAGGCAGAGGTAGGCCGGAGCGCTAAATCTCAAGTTGAAGCGGGTGGCGGAAATGAATTGCGGCATGAGTTATGGAACGTGAAATGAAACGCTGAGTTACGAAAACTTGATTTGCGGGGAAGAGCATCAGGCATTTCTTGATTGTGGCGTTTCCAGAAGAAGGTTGAATGTTCAAAGGTCATGCCGAATGTGGCGTGATGAATGAGATTGCTTTGCCCATCACTGCGCTACACCGAATGACTGTGGTTGTCATGGGCGCTCTCCTTGTCGTCCTATGCAGTTGCCAGCAGAGTCCGGCTGATCCGGGATCTTTGTTCAGCAAGGGACTGCAGCGGGATGCCTGGAGGACCGTGTCGTCGTATAATGCGGCGGTCTGGGCACATCGTGAAAAGTTTCGGTCAGAAATTCCGCCTGCCTACTGGGAGCCAAGCATTCAGCGCCTGCACCCAGTCAAGGTTTATACCCACCGGGTGAACCTCGTCGTCGTTCAGCATGTGAACGGCGGGACAGAGCAGGGGAAGTACATATCTCTGCCGGTCTCTTCGTTTCGGCCCGTTTCTTCATACCTGTATAGGCATCCCGTGGACGGTTTTGTCTTCCGCCCAGCCTGGGGCAATGGCGTGTTCAATTTCACGCGAACGGGGGTGCCGAACACCAAGTGAATTGGATCTTCAACCCAGTCCCGCTTCGGCAAGGCGCTCCTTGAGGTCGCTGGCCAGCAGCGCTTGAAGGATCGGATCAATGCGGCCCTCCATGAACTGATCGAGATTGTAGAGCGTCAGTTCAATGCGGTGGTCGGTGACGCGGTTCTGCGGGTAGTTGTAGGTGCGGATTTTCTCTTCGCGCCCGCCGCTGCCGATGAGGCTTTTGCGATTGGCGGAGTATTTGGCGGCTTCCTCTTGCTGCTTCTTTTCCAGCAGGCGTGAGCGCAGAATGCTGAGGGCTTTTTCCTTGTTCTTGATCTGGCTGCGCCCGTCCTGACAGCGCACGATGGTGCCGGTGGGAATGTGCAGCACCTGCACGGCGGAGTCGGTGGTGTTCACGCCCTGACCGCCCGCGCCGGAGGAGCGGCAAACTTCGATGCGGACTTCGTCGGATTTGAGTTCGAAATCGACCTCTTCAGCCTCTGGCAGCACGGCCACGGTGGCGGCGGAGGTGTGGATGCGGCCCTGTGCCTCGGTGGCGGGCACGCGCTGTACGCGGTGTACGCCGCTCTCGTATTTCATGACGCGGTACACGTCTTCACCGCTGATTTTGACGATGACTTCCTTGAAGCCACCGACTTCAGAGGGGCTGGTGTCGAGGGACTCGATCTTCCAGCCACGACCTTCCGCAAACCGCGAGTACATGCGCAGTAGATCTGCTGCAAAGAGGCTGGCTTCATCACCGCCGGTACCAGCGCGGATTTCGAGAATGATGTCGCGGCCTTCGAGCGGATCGGGTGGCAGGATGGATTCCTGGATGGCCTTTTCGAGATCGACGAGGCGCTGCTCCAACACGGGAATTTCCGCTGCAGCCATCTCGGCGAATTCCTTGTCCTCCTGCGACTTGGCCATGATGCGGCTTTCAGCGAGTTCGACCTGGGTTTTTTCAAACGAATCCCATGACGTGAGCAGGTTTTGCAGGCTGCGGTGCTCGCGCAGCATGTCGCCCGCCTTCTTGGCATCCTCGTAGAAGTTTGGGCGGCCGATGATGTCTTCGAGATCGGCGAAGCGGGTGCGTTTACCGGCGATGACGTCTGAGTAGTCCATGAGTGAAGGAGAAAAGAGTGAGCGGAGACAAAAAGAAAACGGTGCCCAGCACGAGGCATGGACACCGTTTGACTAAAAAGAGGGGGCTATGAGCTAGGCTTCGGCAGCGGCGGCAGGCGCAGCAGCTTCGAGCTTCGGAGCCGTGCGGCGGGCGCGGATGGAACCGTAGCGCTGGGCGAACTTGTCCACGCGACCGGCGGTATCAATGAAGCGCTGTTCACCGGTGAAATACGGGTGGCAGGCGGAGCAGATGCCGATACGGAGGTTTGGCACGGTCGAGATCGTGTTGTACACGGCACCGCAAGTGCAGGTGATCGTCGTCTCGGTGGTCTTGGGATGGATGTTTTCTTTCATGGGGGCGAAGGTCCACGTGACCAGGCGAGGCGCGGAATGCTGCTTTCGCCGGGGCGTGGGGGAGAGATGGTAGTGGTTTTCGAGAAATGGTCAAGGGGGAGTGGATGACGAAATCAGAATGGTGAAAGCTGAGCAGGGGCAAAGCAGTCAAGCATGGACAAATCTGGTCACTGCCGCGCCTCTAGCTGTTGCGCTATAGACGCAAACGCTGCTTAGGACGCCGTTAAAGCATCCTCTAAATGCCAATAATTAACTAGAATAACCATATTAAACGAGGTTAATTATGTTCCTCAGCGCGGTCCGCCGCCGCTTTGGACCCTCCATGCCTGCCCTCCCAGCTTCCCAACAACAGCCCGCCAAGCCAGTGCGCATCGCACCGTGGCGTGGGCCGTTGCATTTTGGGCTGCTGGTGGTGACAGCCGCCTTTTCGCTGGCACTGCAACTCAGTTATGTCCTCTTGGTAGCCGGGATACTGGTGTGGATGGGTTGGCAGGTCTATCTGATCACCGGCCACATGGCGTGGACCGGGGTGCTGCAATGGCGCATGTTGGGCGAGTTGCTGAAATTTGCCCTCATGGGCACCACATGGGTGTTCATGCTCCGCCCGCTGCGCCCTCGGCCTCGGTACCCGCGTGTGGCGGTGCAGGTCAGCCCCGCCACGCAGCCGCAGCTCTTTGAGCTTATCCACCAGCTTTCCTGGCACCTCCGCGCGGAGCCGCCGGTACAGGTGTGGCTGGATACCTCCGTCACAGTGCGCAGTTCCATGTTTGGGGGGCTGGCAGGCATCCTTACCGGGCAGACGGTGCTGCACCTGGGCCTGCCAGTGGTTTCGGTCATCACGGCGCGGGAGCTTGGCGGGCTGCTCGCTCAGGAGCTTAGCCACAATGCCGGCGGCCCTGGTACTCTCTTTGTGCATGCCGTGCGTGAGATGAATGCCTGGTTTTTCCGCGCCGCGCTGGAGTGCGACCCCTGGGAGCTGTCCTTGCATTTGAAGCCGCAGCGTGAGCCGGAGTGGCACCACCTGGGCCGCAGGTTCATGCGTGGCTGGATGTGGCTGGCCAAAATCCCCTTCATGTTCTTTGCGCTCGCCTCACGGCTAGTCAGCGCCGTCACGCTTTGGCTCATCCGGCGCTGGACGGCACGCTGTGCTGCCAATGTCATCGGCGCGCAAGTCTACCGGCGCATGCAGCGCAAGCTCTCACTACTCGGCGGTGCCTGGGCGGCAGCGCAGCAGGAGATCGAGCGTGGCATCAACCAGCATCGCCTGCCAGAAAACCTCTCCCTCCTCATGGCCAGGCACGTTGCCAGCGTGGCCAAGGACCAAGCCTCTGCCCGTGCGGAAGCGGCTGCCCAAGGCGCGGCGGACGATGCGGCTGCTGAACAAAAAGCCGCAGACGAAGCTGTGCAGGGCGGGGGAAGTGCCGCGCCAGCCAAGGGGGCGGCCATCGTCGCTCATCTTTCACATTCCCAACCGGCGGCAGCGGTGCTGCGGCAGTTCGTCGATCTCTCACGCCAGGTCAGCTACTTCTACTACCAGCACGAGCTTGGTCTGAACCTGCATGAGCACCGCATGGTAGCTGATGAGGAGGTCATTCATCAAAACCGGCGGGTGGAGGAGTCCCTACTCGTGATCCGCCGATACTTCGGCGGGCTGGCCCACCCAGAGCGCACCATGTGCGGCCTGGGCAGCACGGCCACCACCACCGCGCTGCCGGACCTGCAGCGCGAAATCCTGCGCGTGCGCGAGGAAATCGTCCACTGGGGGCCGCAGTTCAAGGTGGCGCTGCAGGAGTGGAATCTCGCCTGGCAGCGTCGGCGCGATCTCGAAGCCGCCGCCACCCTCAGTCTCGCGGGCTTCACCGTCTCGCGCATGCAGTTTGGCATCGCCGACTCCGGTTCCGCCTCCCTCCGGGCCGAGGCTGCCAATCAGCGCATGGTCATGGAGCACATGGAGGGCCCGCTCCAGGAGCGCGAGCGCGTGCTGGAGCGCCGCTTTGCCGCCGCGCTCGGCCTGCTGTGGTGGAGCGAGCAGGCAGCGCTCAGCGAATGGCTGCGCATCCGCCGCCGCGATCTCACCGCATGGGTCACCATCTACGAGGCCATGAGCGGCGCGCTCCCCTCCTTCCGCGAGCTGCTCACCACCTTCTTCGCCTTCCAGACCCTCGGGGCCAAATTTGCCAATGTGGACGATCCCAGTGCCTTCCTCACCGCGCTCCAGTCCGTCGTGCCCAAGATGCTCAATCTCGTGCGCCAGATCATGGCCACCATGGACGGCGCGCCCTACCCCTTCACCGACGACGGCAAGACCGTCACGCTCAACAAGCACCTCATGCCAGGGCCACTGCCGGAAATGCCCGGGGTCTCCATGACGCTGGTGGATGCCGCCAGCATGCGCGGCATCGGCATGCAAATGGCCTCGCGGGCCTCCGACTGCATCGCTCCGTATGTGGATGCCTTTCTGCACCTCTACCACCGCTCCTTCGCCTGGCTGGCGGAGTCTGCTGAGCGCACCGAGATCCACTTCATGGGCGCGCTCAATTTCGGCTCCGCCACCGAAATCCTTTTGCCCGACGAGTTCGTCACCCAGCGCCTCGGCATGAAATCCAAATCACCCGACTCCATCGCCGCTTGGAAGCCACCGTCGACTTGAGGATGAGACGAAATTGCTGCCTTCCCAAGGAAACGCTGGCTTGAACATCTCGCGCGTGGCAGGATAGTTCCCGCATACCTCTCCCCACACAGCGCCCCCATGCCGGAGCCGAGTCTATTTAGACATTACCAAATCGTTCAGGACGCCGACGGCAATAACGTCGAGCTGGTCCGTAATTCTGAGCAGGTGGCGGTACTGGCCTTTGATATCCAGCGGCTTGAGTACGTTCACTGCCACGTGTTGCTGGCACCGCTGCAGAATCGCGCGGCGTTTGAGGAATCCTGCAAGGCCCTGCAGCAGCGTGGCCACCCGGCGCTGGCGCGCATGATCGAATTTGGCGAGGACGAGGGCAACCCCTTCTACATCACCAGCAATGTGGATGGCGAGCCCCTGCGCGCGTACCTCGCCCGTTTGCAGGAAATTCCGGGCTGGCTGGCGATCATGATCGCTGGTCGTGCGCTGGAGACGGTCGTGGCCTTGTGTGAGCGTGGCGAATTCCTCTCCGAAGCGCCGCTCGAAAGCCTGCGCATCGTGCAGGCTGCCCCGCAGGCGGTGCAGGTGCTTGCGGCGGATTTCCGGGTGCTCGATTCCAGCGCCGCCAAGAAGCGTGCGCTGAAGACTAGCTTTGAGAAGCAGGCCAAATTTCTGCGCACCTTTCTCGTGGAACAGGGCGGCACGCTGCCGGACCACACCCTCGCTGCCGCAGATTTTGCCGAACTCCTCGCCGCCTGCCTTTCGAGCGCGGGTGTGGGTGTCATCGCCGCGATGCGCGATCTGCGCACCAGCTTGCAAAAACTTGCGCCCGAGCAGCTTTCTGGGGAGATCCCCACCGCGCAGAAGCCACGCGCCCTGCTGGCTCCGCTGTTGGCAGGCTACCAGGAGGTGGCGCGCGGCCTCGTCAATCTCGTGCGCATCCAGAGCCAGCGCCTAGACATGGCCAATCCCTACAGCATGCGCGGCACGCTCACCAAGACGGGTCGCCCGGTGCTCATCGAGCAGGTGCCAGGCGGGCGCATCGCCCATACTCGGGTGAAGGAGGCGGATGATGCCGCCTTTAAAATCACCAAGCAGCGTGATAATCCCAGCCTCATCACCCTCGCGCTGGTCAATGAGTCGGAGGACATCACCTGCCTGGCGGAAGAAATCGCCGAAGGCATCAGCCTCGCCGACCTCATGCGGGAGCGCCATTGCCTGGATGTGCAGGAGGCCTACCTCGTGCTCGCCGGGTTGGACACTGCGCTCACGCAGCTCGATAACTCGACTCTCCCCGCTACCAAACTGCGGTTGGAGGACATCTTTCTGCTCACCGGCTTTGCCCGCGAAGACTCACGCAGCACCAAGCTGCTCGTCTCCAAGCTCAACGAGTGGCCCGCCTTCAACATCATCGTGCGCGCGCACCCCACGCTCGCTTCCATGTCCGGACGCGGCACGGACCCCGCCGTGCTCCTGCCGCCTGCGCGCAGTGCGCCCACCACCACTTGGCATGGCGGCTGGCTCGCAGCCTTGTGCAAATTCCTCCTCGGCTTTGAATCGCCGCTGGGTATCCACTCCGAACCCGAAGGCGGCGCACGCGAGCGCGAAACCGTCGCACGCCTGCTGGAGGACGAGATCGCCAAGGTGGCCGAATCCAAGCCTGCGCAGCGGAGCGATTTCCTTGCCCGCTATGCCCGCATCATTCAGCACTACGACCTCGTCAAACCGAACGAACCCATGCGCGCAGGCGGCACGGAACCTGCGGTGAGCCTGGGCTTGCAGCCGCGTCCCAAAACGGTGCCCGTCACCAAAGCGCCTCTGAAGCGTGAGCCTTCAGTGCCACTGGGTGCCGACTTCTCCCGCGCTGGCCCAGTGGCGCTCACCTCTGGCGGCGCTGCCAGAGGGGACGAGCCCACCATTGGCTTCGCTGAACTCCTCTTCCGCAATGGGGGCAGCGAACCCTCGCCGCCGGACGCGCCCGACTGGGCACTCGCCGCCGCTAGCGCCCCTCCTACTCTGCCCGATCATCTCATCGTGCGCGAAAACGTGCCCATCTGGCTGAAAGCCGCCGTGTTTCTCAGTGGTTCCATGGTCATCGGGGCCATGTGCGCCCACCTTTCCGGCTCCGCCCTCTGGCAGAAAAAGCACCACCACGCGCCGGTGGAAACCACTGCCAACGCCGCTGCACCGGCCAAGCCTGCGTCGAAACCAGCGCCCAAAGCTGTGGCTGTGGAGCCTGAGGTACCCAAGGCCATTCCCTTTGTGCCGCCAGCACCCGTGGTCACCGCTCCGCCGAATAATGAGGTCGCAGGAGGTCTCAAACTCAAGCCACCCGGAGCCTCCAATCTGCGCGACGAACTCGCCGCCCCCGCAGCGACTTCTCCCGTCCCGCCAAAGCCATGAAGACCTGGCTCCGTGTGCTGCTCGGTGCGTTGCTTGCCTGCTTCCTCACCGCCTGCCCGGAAACCACCGTCGATGCGGATTTCGGCCTCAAGCCCGCAGTCCTCAACGCCGCCGACTGGAATGGTACCTGGACTCCGGTGGATGACGATGACGACACAGTGAAATTCAGCGTTACCAACGCCGCCCAAGGGCACATCCGCATGACCGAGCCTGGCCGAAAAGATGCCAAGCCCATCGACTTCGCCATCCGTCGCGCCAGCGCCGATGCCAAGCTCAAGCTATGCTACGCCATCGCCCGTGAACCCACCGACAAAAAGTCCGGTGCCACCCTCTTCCTCATGCGTGAAGCCGATGATGGCGTGCTCTACACCTGGAGCATCAATCATGACGCCGTCGCCACCGCCCTCAAATCCGGCCAGCTCCAAGGCACCGTCAAATCCAGCAAAGACGGCCCCCACAACCACCTCGACTCCACCCCCGCCAACGCTACTCAGCTCCTTCAGCCCCAGTATTGGAACTGGTCTGAGCCGACGTGTCTGAAGCGTTTGGCGAAGTGAGTTAGGAAATTACAATTTTCAGTTCCCAGTTTTCAGTGACTTCGCTTAGCTCACGGCTCTCCCACCGCCACCACTCTTCCGCCTTCCCGCGCGGAGACCAGACACGCATCCAGCACACGCTGGGTTAGCAGGCTGATTTTTGGCCAGTGTGCGTCGGTTTTCCCATCGAGTACCAATTGGGAAAATGTGTGAAACAGCCCGGCTTCCTGGGAGCCGGGTGCGTTGTTGCTGGGTTCATCCAGGGCTTCGATCCGCCGTCCTTCGTGCATGTTGGCCTTGCAGCCATCGAGCATGAATTCGGAGCGCGTGAGGCTGTATTTCGTCTGCGGGCCGGAGAAGGGGAGTACAAAGTCGGAAACCTGTAGCAGCCCTTTGGCACCGCTAACGATGGCCCACTGGGCATTCGTCGTGGTGAAAGAGCAGTAGAAGGAAGCGCTGGCACCATCGGCAAAGCTGAGCGTGCCGGAAAATTCCAGCGGCACTGGCGGCGCATCCGCCGTCTGCTGCGTCTCCGCATGGATGCGGCCCGTCACCTGCACGGGCGTGGCGTAGTGCATGGCCCAGAGGGTGAAGCGCAGGCAGTACCAACCTAGATCCCCGAGACAGCCCAGCG
>TBL_comb48_EPIDRAFT_1002044_pt1 | contig 14284 bp, 17 predicted proteins | sample TroBogEpilimnion_37_FD_10681 | JGI IMG/M metagenome (IMG submission 10681)
TCTTAAATTAAAAGCTGGAAGTGGTATTAAGTTTGTTTGCAAGGATGAAACAGATTTTAATCAAGCCATTGAAGTTTGGAAAGATCTCAAAGATAAAGTAGACCCAGGAGTTCGTTTTTGGGCAGGTAGTGCTTGGGCAGTATTTCCAGAACGTGATGTAGTAGATTTAATTCTAAAAAATAAATTGCCTTGGAGTTTGAATGTTCAAGTTCATAACTTTGTATGGCCAGTAAATGAAAGAGGCAGGTAGTATGTACCTAGATGAAGGTAAAGTAGCAGTAAAGGCCCTATTGGCATCAATGGGTGAAGATACAGAACGAGAAGGTCTTTTAGATACTCCTCGTCGAGTAGCAGAAATGTATCAGGAACTAACAGCAGGATATAGTATTGATCCCAAGGCATTAGTTGAAAAAGCAATCTTTAAAGAAGGTTCAAATGAAATGGTTATCGTACGTGATATTCCATTCTATAGTCTTTGTGAGCATCACCTTGCTCCTTTCTTTGGAACAGCTACTATTGGATATATCCCCAAGGGTGGTCGTGTAGTTGGCCTCAGTAAGCTAGCTCGTGTATTGGATGCTTTCTCTAAGCGACTTCAAGTACAAGAAAGACTGGGTTCTCAGATTGCTGATACTCTTTATGACTGTGGTCTAGCTCCTCAAGGTGTAGGGGTATATATCTCAGCAGAGCATCTTTGTATGGCCATGCGTGGAGTACAAAAGCCAGGTACCTCAACTGTAACCTCAACCCTTCGTGGTAACTTTACTGAACCATCTGTCAAAGATGAATGGCTCAGAGCAGTATCAGGTAGGTAATGAACGGTATTATTAATCCACAAAAGGTAATCACTCACGGTTATATAACAGATTTTAAACCTGAGAATGTTCAACCTAATAGTATAGACTTAACTGTTGCCAGTGTCTATACAATTAGTGGGTCACTTATTCTTTTTGCAGGTAAAGAGAATAAAAGACAACTTCCTGAATATACTCCATTAAAATCTTTCACTTATCCTATTGATATAGACCTACATGATAGTGTCGAAATGTTTAGATTGGAACCTGGACAAAGATATCAAATCGAGTTTAATGAGAAATTGCATTTGGGAGATACAGTTTGTGGATTAACTTTGGTTAGAAGCAGTATGGCCAAGAGTGGATGTACGGGAGAAAATGGTTTGTTTGATAGTGGTTACCAGGGTGCTTGTGGTATGATGGTTTCTGTACAAGAAGAGAGTTATATCGAAGTCGGTGCCAGTATTGCTCAAATGATTTTTTTCTATACCGAAGCAAGTAGACTTTATAACGGATTTTATCAAGGAACAACGAGTCCATCGGAGTGGGTATGAGTTTAAGACAAGATGGTGATTCAATGTTTGAGAGAAACATTGCAATTATTGCCAGTAGAAAACAAGAAGTATTAGTAGATTCTGACGGAGTTTTGTATGAAGGTTTTCTCTGTGGGTTAGATGAAGAATGGTTACAGATTTATGGTCACGATCAAGAGGATAGAGACCATCCAAATCTTTCCTGGAGATTTGTTTTGATTAATCGTAGTAGAATTAATAGTATTAGAACAACAGGTAGAGATACCATGAACATTGTTGTTAGTACACGTGAATGGGTTGAAAAAAGAATCAGTGCTTTTGTTAATATTGCTGAAAAATTTCAATCTTCCAGTAAGAGGGATACTTTAAATGGCTAAAATTGGTGAGAAGCATTTAGAAGTGATCAAAGACTATGATAATGATAGTTACGATGAAATAGTTGAAATAAAAGAACCAGCTAGAGTTTCTCAATCTAGGGTTGAAATGGATTTGGTTTCAGCTGAAGGGAAAGATCTTCTTGGTTATTTTATAGCTAGATTCAAAGAAGCTCATGGATATGATTACATATCTGAATGGGTAAAAGAACTTGCTGTAATGAAGAGTTTTAAAGAACGTTATGGTCCAGATGCTGGTCCAATGATTGAAATTCTTTTTGATAAGTATAACGGAATTATTAATGATGGAGTAATGACAGTTACTGCTTTTAGTAAGGGTAGTAAATGGATTCAAGATCGTTTGTATATTGAATTACAAAGTTGCAGGAATAAGGCAAATGAGCCTCAAGTAAATAGTGAAGGGTTAATGGGTTCAAGTGACTTCTTTAAACGATTCTCCGTGGATAGCTGACTATAAAGACCTCACTTATGAATTTCTTCCAGAAGAAGTAATTGAGTATCTAGAAAATAAAAGCCCTCAGTTTGAGAAGGCCAATAAGGTTGGTTGCCCAAATTGTCTAAATAAAAGTTGTGGTGAATGTAAGAGTCAATTACAACTCTATAAACATTACCTCAATGCAGGTATTGGGCTCAACTATCAAAAGTTAAATTGGGATGATTTCCATGGAGATGAAAAAGCTTTAGAGCTATCCAAGATCTACCTCACCAAACATCAACAAATGGTTAAAGGTGGAATGGGGGTTATGTTCCATGGTAGTTGGGGTACAGGTAAAACTCTTCTAACTAGTCTAATGGCCAAGGAATTGGTCAAACTTGGCTATACAGTTTATTTTGCCACCTTTACTCAGATGGTAGATGAGTTTACTCGAGGTTGGGGCAGTAATGAAGATAAGGCTAGATTTGAATCTAGGGTCGTAAAAAGTGATATTTTCTTCTTAGATGATGTTGGTAAAGAGTTTCGTACTAAAAATAATTTAAGTGAAGCTACCTTCGACCATGTTTTAAGACAACGAGCTTTGGATAATCGTCCAACATTTATTACTACAAATATGTCTATCGAAGATTTGAATACTGGTTATGGATCAGCTATATTTAGTTTGTTAAAGGAACGTATGATTGTTCACTCTATGGAGGGAATGGATTATCGAGAGCTAGCTAGAGATAGAACATTTGAAGAGATTACCCAGGGAACAGACAGGAAGATTTATTAGTGGATATTGAGAAGGCATTTGTTCCTCATTTTATCAAGTTAGATAGTTTTAAAATCATCTGGGATGAAGGAGTTAAGTCCGAGCATTTTCTAGATATTAGTGTTCAAGAACTATTCGAATATACTCTTGACTATTATGTCAAAGCTGAGTTCAAAAAGATCGTAACTAGAGAATTACTTGAAGAGAAATTTCCAGATTATTTTAAAAACAATGAATGGCCTCAAGAAGAATATCTCCCAGGTATTCTTGTTACAGAACTATTAACCAAATATCGTAGAGTAACTACTCAAAACGCTCTACTTAAAGCAGCCAGTCAACTTGAGGATGACCCAGAAAAGGGAATTAGTTCTGCTTTAGGTTCTCTTTCTAAAATTCAAAGTGATACCAGTACCAGAAAAAGAATGGAAGTCTATGGTGATGGGTATGAAAGAAGAATCAACGATTATATTGATAATAGTTTAGATAGATTACAAAACTGGGATAGACGAGGAATCTATTTTGGATGGCCAGAAGTAAATGAACATATGTATGGTATTCAAAAAGGTGAACTTGCTGTTGTAGTAGGAATCCCCAACGTAGGTAAGTCATGGGTTGGTTCCCAAATTGCTCTGGAAGCTGCCAAAAGAAAGAATAAAGTATATTTTGCATCTCTTGAGTTGAGAAAAGAACTCACCTTGATGAGATTAGACTGCTTGTCCTCTGGTGTTCCTTACTCTAGATATGAACGAGGTCAACTTACCTCAGATGAGTTGAGAAGACTAAAAGAAGCTAGAGAAGAGATCATGGAATATGGTGAGTATCTTATGATTGACTCTCCTAGTCGTAAGAATGAACGAACTGTTTTGGAGCTCTATACTAAAGCAAAACAATGGGGTGCTGACTTAATTGTAGGAGACCAATTGAGTTGGGTTACAACAGAAAAGAACTATGGAAGTAATGCAAATGTACAATCTCTACAGATGGCTGAGGTTATTACTGATATCGCTAGTATTAATAGGGAAATGGGTATGGCCTCAGTTTGGCTCGCTCAATTCAATAGAGAGGCTATGAAGACTAAAAAAGGCAGAGGTGGATTAGCTCATATTGGTTTGAGTTCTCAAATTGAACAGATTGTCGACTGGGCATTTGGAATTGGTTGTACAAAAGAAATGAAACAACAAGAAGCTTTGGTTTTTGATATCTTAAAAAGTAGAAGAAGTGACCTTAAGAGTTGGATGTTAGATTTTACTTTAAGAGACAAGACTGAACTAAAAATAGTGAGAGAGTTTAATGACTAATTGTAAACACGGAAAAGAAAGCTATAACGGATTTAAGACTTATGTTTCTTATTTCTGTCCAGATTGTGGAGACAGGATTATTCTTCAAGAAATGAACCCTTGCGAGCATAATAAAAGGCCAGATGGTTCATGCTATAAGCAGGGATGTAATGCCAAGAGTTCCTAGGAAGCTTAAAAAAACTTATACCAAGATAGACTTTGATTTTACTGTAGAAGAATATTATAATATTAAGAAAGCAGCTACTACTAAGGGTATGAGAGTGAATGAGTTTATCAATTATGCACTTAAGGAATTATTGAAAGAGTATGACAATTCTAACTGAAATATTTAACGGGCTAGATGCTGAAGGGGTTTTAGTTGACCTCATTGGTGCTCGTAATATAAATGATACGGGTGATGAGTTAATACATTCATGTCAACTTAGTTTTGGTTTGCATAAAAATGGTGATAGTAATCCATCCGCTAGTTTGAATAAAAATACTCTACTATTTAACTGCTTTACCTGTGGTGGTGGAAATATTATTTGGTTGGTAGAAAATGTTCTTGGTATAAGTAGGGATCAAGCTATTATAGAGTTGAGAAACTATATTAGTGGAGCCAAAGTAATTCCTGTTGAAAATTTTATTGAAAAACTCAACAAGACATTTTCTAAAGCTGAATATTATTCTCTCTATATACCAGTCTATAACGATAAGATTCTTGACCTATGGACCAAAGAGAGTGAATATTTAACAGCCCGTGGAGTAGATCCAGTTATCCAAAAGCAAATGAGAACTGGGATCAATTCTAAACTTGAAAAAACTTATGATGGAAAAGTAGTAGAGGTTGAAAGAGTTGTCATTCCCCATTTTATAAATCGTAAATTAGTTGGTTGGGTTACTAGAAAAACTGATAATTCAATTGATGTTGCCAAGTATAAAAACTCAAAAGAGTTTCCTCGTAAAGAATCACTTTATAATATAGATTGGGCTCAAGGTGCTTCTGGTGTATATGTTGTTGAAAGCCCAATGAGTGTACTTGTATTAAAGAGTAGAGGTATTCATAATGTGGTGGCAACATTTGGGGCCAAGGTGACAAAACCTCAATTAAATATGCTAAGAGAATTTAGTGAAGTAATCATTTTTATGGATGGTGATGCACCTGGTAGGAAAGCTCAACATAATTTGATTGATGGACTAAAGGACTATACAAGATTAAGAATTATTGATACCCCAGACGGAGAAGACCCAGCGAGTTTAAGTCAGTTGCCAATGTCTGTAAGTGCATTTGAATATTTGATAGGACGATAATGAATAAGATTCAAAAACCCATACTCACTAAAAATAATTATTGGTTAGTTACTAGACATTCCGATTGTGTATTATTATTAGATGATGAACATTCTTCTAGAAACTATTCTAAATGGTTGAGTACAGACCCCAATAAACAACCAGCTGGATGGACTGATTCTATACATTTTAAAGAAATAGTAAGAGCTGAGACTGGACAAACTGCTAGGTATGGTTATCCACTTCTCGATGATCCAGAGCGTGGTGAGACGATTAAGCCATTTATGCATTTGGTAAATCAACAACAAATTAATAATATGAAGGAGTACGTTCAATTACTAGTTAGAGACATTATTAAGGACAATCTCAATAATCCAGATTTTGATCTCATTAAAGACTTTGTTGAAGTAATTTCAGTTGAAGTACTTTCACGTTTTATTGATTTACCAGAGATTTATAAAGTAAAAGAAAAATTCTCTTCTGTAGTAGCTTCTGCATTTTACTATCACACACAATATGAATGGATTCAACCTTACTCTAAAGAACAACAAGAAGAGTACAAAGAAGCCAGAGCTTTTATAGATGCTTTGTTTTTTGAAATTGCAATGGTTAGATTTGATAAAGATGGTGATGATATAATTTCTCAAACTCTTAAAGCCTATGATAATGATTATGTCAGGGCCTGTGCTCAAACTCTACAATTTACTATTGGTAACCATGGTATGATTCTTGCTCTTAACCATGTTCTCAATCAATTAGTTTCATATGGGTCTTTTCAAGATGATCTAAGAGATCTTGGTACTATTTCACCTAATAATGTTGATGAAATTCTCAGAGTTTCTGGTCATCATCCTTATTTTTATAGAATTTTAAAACATGATATTGTAGTCGATGATGTTAAAATGGATTCTGGAATGATTATGATGTTTGATTATGAGAGTGCTTTACATGACCCACAAGTCTATCCTAACCCAAATAACCATGACTTCAATAGAGTATCTATTAATCCCAATCTTGTCTTTGGTTATGGGGGTCATACTTGTGTGGGAAGAGTTATGTCTAGAATAATAATCTCTTCTATTATCGAAGAACTATTGAATAACACAACGAGAATAGATTTAAACGGTGAAGTTGTTAGTAAGCGTAGAGGTACTGAAGTTATAACTTCTTTACCTGCAATTTTAAGAGGATAGAATGTTAAAAACAGAAAAACCACAACTAATCAATAACTATTGGTATGTAACTAGACATGCTGATTGCAAACTTGTACTTGATGATGAGAACTCTACTAAAAAATATTATGCTGTAGACCCAGAAAATGCACCTTTTGAAGGATGGTTTGGCTCTGAACGACATAAAGATGTTCTTAGAAAAGAAGCTGGTGAGTCATATACAGATATTTTTATTACTGAGGAACAACCCGAAGGTACAATCTTAGCAGGAATTTTTACAGATCTAGTCAGTCATAATAATATTGAGTCTATAAAAAATGAACTACACCCACTAGTCGAAAAAATTATATCTTCTAATCTAAACAATAAAAACTTTGACCTGGTAAATGATTTAATTTATAAAGCAGCTCCTATTATCTATTCAGGGGTTTATGGTAATTCTGAACTTAAAAAAAGAAGTAATGAATTTGAAAGACATTTTAATTCTCTACTTTCTTCTTATATGAATGCTGAGTGGGTTGCTCCCTACCCTCCAGGGTTGCTTGAAAGCTCAGAAAATGCTATTAAGTTTTTTTCTGATATGATTGCAGAAATTTTAATCGATTACATCAACAACCCTAGACCCAACGATGATTTTATTCAACGTTTATTTGGTCTTTATGGAGATAATCTTCATAAAATTGGACAAACTATAGTTCAAACAGGTACTACATCACATGTTTCTATTATCTTATTAAAAAACATCTATGCTTTACTTTGTTCAGATAAAGATTTACAAAATAAGTTGAGAAAAGAAGAAAAAATAACCCCTTCACATATTGAAGAGTTTGTTAGAATAATTCCATCTAAACCAATAGTGTTTAGAGTTTTGACCAAAGATTTAACGATAGATGATATTGTTATGAAAAAAGGAATGATTGTAGTTATTGATCTTAATGCAGCATGTTTTGATCCTGAAGTTTTCGACAATCCTTATGTTTTTGATTCAACTCGTAAGGTTACAAATAATTTAGGTTATTCATATGGAGCTCATGCTTGTATGGGAAGGTATTTTTCTAAATCTATACTTTCTATGTTGGTTGAAGAGTTATTAAATAATACAACTGAAATAGAGCTAGTTGGAGAGATTGTATCAGAACAAGCTGGAACTATGACTATACCCAATAATATTCCAGTTTTACTTAAGGGTTGATCCCTAAATTGATCTAGTATAAACTAGTAATGGTTACCCGTAAGGGGCCCACATAATAGAAAAGAGAAAAGCATGGCATTAAAAAAAGGCATGGCTGCAGTAAAAGAAAGCCTAGAAAAGTCTGAAAGAAAGCCCAGCACTAATAACAAGTACGAAAGAACCAACTGGATAGGTTGGAAGGCCGGAGAGACTAAGGTTCTTCGTTTCCTTACAGATGCTAATGACATCTATGTTGTACCAGTACACGAAAATGTTGAGACCCATGATGGTGGGAAGCGTACATTTGTATGCCGAGTAGCTTTTGATGCAGAGTGTGAACTATGTACCTCAGGTGCCTACCGACGTGATATTGGATACGGAATTGCAGTTCTTAGACAAGAAGCCTATGAAGAGGTTGATGGTCAAAAGAAACTTACGGGTTACCGTGATGTAGTTGAGACCTACGAGACTGAAGAAGATGGAAAGACTGTTCTCAAGAAGAAGCCATATGTGGGAATTGTTTCCCAAGCAATGCGTAACTACTGGAGTGGTATTTCTTTAATCTCAGAAAAGTATGGTTCCTTGAAGGACCGTGACATTGAAATTGTCCGTCAAGGTGGTGGAGTCGAAACCCAGTATATGCCTTTTGCACTGGACCCAAAGCCTATTGATAAGATCGATGAGCGTTATGCAAAGTTTATTCCTAACCTTGAGGCATTCCTCAATCGTATCGGGAGTGAAGAGTACTACCAAGCTCAATTGCATGGCATTAAGCCAGAAGCCAAGGAAGAGTCTAACTCAGAATCTTTTGAGGAAGAGTACGAAGAGGACGATTATGTTGTCCTTGAAGAAGAGACCGAGGCCGAGCGACTTCGTAAGAAGCTAGCTGGTAATTAAGTTTTAGAGCCTGGTGGGGTTTAAACAGTGTCTCCCCCGATATGTTTATAACTTGATGGTGCCCCACCAGACTCTAATTTATCATTGATATTCCAAGAGAAATCATATATACTTAACGTATGGATAAGTTAGTTCATCTACATGTACACTCAGAACATTCCTTCCTAGATGGATTGGCAACAGTAGATCAAATTGTAAATAGAGCAGTAGCCCTAGGACAGGATTCTATTGCTCTTACCGACCATGGTGAGGTATCTGGTCACCTTAGATTACAACGAAAAGCTGATAAAGCTGGTATTAAACCTATCTTTGGTATGGAGGGTTATTTTACTGAAGATAGATTTGTTAAAGATGGTAAAAAGGGTCAAAACTACGACCATATGACCATGATTGCACTCAATGATAAAGGTCTAGAAAATCTCTGGGCATTGAGTAGTTTGGCCTATATTGAAGGTACCTATTATGGTAATCCTCGATTTGACTGGGAGCTATTAAAAAAGCATTCAGAAGGACTCATGGTTACTGGTGGGTGTATGGGTGGTTGTGTTGGAAAGTTTCTCAACGAGGATAACTATAATTTTGAGAAGGCCGTAGAAAGACTTTCTCGCTTCCAAGGAATATTTGGAGATAATTTCTTCCTTGAGATGCATACATATGATGCTCCAGAAGCTCGTAAATGGAACCAGGAAGTTGTTAATATTGCCAAGCAATTTAGTATTCCTCTACTTGCTGTAAGTGATAGCCATTACGCCAATCCAGAAGATTGGTATGCTCATGAACTAATGACAGCAATCCAAATGGGTAAAAATATGAATGACCCAGATAGATTCTCTTATGGTCCAAATCAACTTTGTATTTTTAGTGAGGATGAGGCCAAGGATAGACTTTCTTACTTGGGTGATAGTACAGTCAGTGAAGCTATTAATAATACTAGACTAGTTGCTGATAAATGTGATGCTCGTATTAAGGAAGGCCGTAGTATGCCAGTCTTCTTTGATAGTGTAGAGATGGACGAAAGACAATTACGTAAAAAAGTACAAGAGGGATTTGATAGAAAGATTCCTCGTATCGCCAAGCATTATACTCTAGAAGAATACCAAACAAGGTTAGATTATGAACTTAAAATTATTTGTGACCAAGGCTTTCCAGGTTATTTTCTCACCGTGGAAGATATCATCACATGGAGTAAAAAAGAAGGCTATCTCGTTGGTCCTAGTCGTGGGTCTGTTGGAGGGTCTCTTCTGGCTTATTGTTTGGACATTACTGAAGTAGACCCATTGGAGTCTGGATTACTTTTTGAAAGATTCCTAGACCCTGAAAGAGCATCTCTTCCAGATATTGATATTGATTTCCCTAGATACGAAAGACATTTAGTTAGAGAGCACCTTGAGGAACAATATGGTCAATTTAATATTGCAAGTATTGGAACTCTAAATACCCTTGGAGTAAAACAAACTCTTAGAGACCTTTGTAGAGGATTAGCTATTCCCAAAAACGATAGTGATAAGATTTGTGATATTGTAGAAGATAATTGGACCGTAGTAGATAAGGGTGCAGGACATTATGGTTGGGATAGTGTAGAAAAATACTACCAGGAGAAGTTTGACCCTTGGAAGAAAAAATACCCTAAATTATTTGAGATGACCTCTGAGTTTGTAGCTCATATTCGACATGCTAGTGCCCATGCTGCTGGTACAGTGATCTCAAAGGAAAGTTTAATTGGTAAGCTTCCTCTACGATTTAAGAGTGGTGATGTTAGAACTCAATTTGATATGGGTGATACTGAGGCTTTGGGATTTGTTAAGGTTGATATCCTGGGATTGAGAACTTTAAGTACCTTGATGGCAGCTTACGATCTCATTAAAAAGAATCATGGAGATGTACTTCCTCATTTCTACGAATGGCAATACGATTGGGATAAGTTTTATGAGGATTCCGATGTATGGGATTCCATCTGTACTGGACATAATATTGGAGCATTCCAGATTGAAACCAGCAACCTGAGAAGTTTGGTAAAAAGATTCCAACCCAGACATTTGGAAGATCTCAGTACTATGATTGCTGTATGTCGTCCTGGTATTACTCGAAGTGTTGATGAGGCTACAGGAATGAACCTTTTGGAACTTTACCTACAAAAACGAGAAGGTAAAAGACCAGTTAATTACAAGCATCCTAAAATGGAAAAGGTATTGAGAAATACCTATGGTACTTTCATCTACCAGGAACAAATTATGCAAGCTTGTGTAGAGTTGGCTGGTTATTCTTTGAGTGAAACTGACCGAGTGAGAAAAATTCTCGGTAAAATGCTACTGGATAAAATGAAGGACGAAAGAAAGATCTTTATCAAGGGCTGCATCGAAACTGGGGTAGGGGAAGACGTTGGTAATGTAGTATTCGATGAGATGCAATCATTTGGTGTTTATGGATTTAACAAAAGTCACTCTTACGGTTATGCTATGATTGGTTATTGGTGTGCTTATCTTAAGCATTATTATCCAAAAGAGTTTATGACTGCTCTATTCCAAACTAATCCTGTTGACTCTGTTATGTATACCCGAGAAGCTAGACGTATGGGTATTCCAGTATTGGGTCCAGATATTAACGAAAGTGGAAGCACCTATACTCTTACAAAGAGTGGAAGTATCCGTTATGGTTTGAGTAGTGTTAAGTTTGTTGCTAGTGGGGCTAGTACCCTCCAAGAATTTGGTCCCTATGAAGATATGGAGGACTTTGTAAAGAGAGTTCCTTCTAGAAAAATCAATAAAAGGGCTGCTGTTGCTTTGATTAAATGTGGAGTGTTTGACTCTATGTGTGGTAGCCCAAAGGAAGCTTTGAGAGCCTATTGGGATGCTAGAAAAGACTGGAAAGCCTTGGACAAGCAATGCAAAGAAGATTGTGAATATTGTCATGGTAGTTTAATCCTATGGGAATGTTATTGGAAACTTCAAGAGGAAATTGAGTCTAGAGGAAAACATGAACAAGAGCTCCTTGGTACTCTATTGAGTATTGACCCACTAGGTGACTATATGAGTTTGATTGCTGATGAGGAAAACTTCCCCGGTGAGAATAATATGTTCCCTGGTGAGAGAGCTCGATTGGGTGGATTGATTACTAAAACTAGACAGCTTGTAACTAAAACAGGAAAGAATCCTGGAGCTGAAATGTGTCAATTGTGGGTAGAATTACCTACTAGAGTTGATGAAGTAAATGAACTTATTGATGGTGAAGAAGAAGAGGAAACTCCAGCTAAGGATGATAGTATTCAACTAGTTGTATTCCCAGATGCCTATGCTAAGTATAAGTCTCAAATTGAAGTAGGCTCCCCAGTACTACTTGAGATTGAGAAATTAAAATCTGGTCTACAGTTGAAGACTCTTTATAGACTGGATATACTTAAAGAAACTAAGATTGGATTATGATGGTCGGACTAGACGAAATTTGTTTTTGTTCTCATAATATGAGTGAGCATGATATGATTGATGACATCGTAATTTGTCTCGGGGAAGAGGGAGATTGTCCTTGCTGGCAATGGGATCCTTTGGAGGTATTGAGTGAAGAATCCCATTAAGCATTTTTGTCACGTATGTAAGATAAACTTTGTTAAAGCAACAGACTATATCCTACACAATCACCAGACTCACCGTAATCCCTACGAGAAGGAAAAGAATGAACGACCACGTTCCAAAGAGAGCTAAGTGTTTATATTGCTTTAAAAAGTTTGGAGATAATAGAGAAATTCTCCAAGGTGCAGATGGTACTTGGGTTCATGATACCCGTCATTATGATTTAAAATGTAATCCGTTTGATAAATATGTAGCAACCCCAAGAGAGGATATTTAATGGGTCGTAGTACAGATGATATTGAAAGTCTATTAAAAGACTTAAATAAGTTTACCCCAGAAGGTTCTGGAAAACCTATTGCAATGAGAGGAAGTACAATTGAAAGAATTAATGCTATTCCCACTTTCAGTCCTGCTATTAATTACCTACTTGCTGTGGGTGGCTGGCCGGAAGGAAAGCTAATTGAATTCTTTGGTAAAGAACACTCTGGAAAGAGTTCATTTGCTGTACTTGCTCTAAAAGATTGTTATGATTACTATAAGGGTGAAAAGATGGTTGCCTATGTAGATCTAGAACATCGCTTTAATCCAGAATGGGCTGAGAAGCTAGGATTAAAGGTAGATGAAAGTCTTATTGTAATTCAGCCACCAGATGCTGAAACTGCTACTGATATGATGGTTCGTTTGATTAAGAGTCAAAAAATCTGTGCTATTGTTTGGGATAGTACAGGTGCTGCTGCCACCAAACACTCAATGAATGAGTTGACGGAAAAGAATGATAGAATGGGAGGCAATGCGGGTGTAATGAAGAGAAATGTTCAAACAGTTGCCCCGCTTGCCAACCTCTATAATGTTACTTGCTTTTATCTCAATCAATTGAGACAAGATATGAGTGGATATAATCGTCCAATGACACCTGGTGGTAATGCTGTAAAGCATGCTATGAGTGTTAGAATGTACCTACGTCCTGGTAGTGAAAAATACTTCGACAAAGTAGATGGAGAGAATGTTCAGGTGGGTTTCCCCATCGTGGTTAAAACTGTAAAGAATAGTTACGGGCCTCCCTTTCGAGAGGGATGGACAGATTTCTATAACCAGCCCAGTACTTTTCTTGATCACCCAGGAATTGACGTACAAAGAGATCTTGCTAGGATGGGAATTCTCCTAGGAGTAGTACAACGACAAGGTGCTTGGTTCTCTTGGAATGGTATCAAAGCTCAAGGAAGAGATAGTTTCTTTAAAGAGGTTTGGGATGGTGGAATGACTGAAGAGTTTAACCAAGCTATTTTTCAGGCCATTCAAGCTGGTAGTAATTTAATTATTACCGATGATGATGATTTAATTGCACGCCCTGAAACAGCTGACTCAGAAGACATTAATGATAGTGAAGTTTAATGGCTAAGTTCCAAATGAAAATGTCCCAACGACATGAAAGTGAGATTGAATCTCTATGGCCTGGTATCAAAAAGACAGCTTCTTCCGGTAATAAGATGGAAAAGGGAGATATTCAATCTACTGAAACTCGTGGTATATTATTTGCTGTTGAATGTAAATCTACCCAGAACTCATCCTATAGTGTAAGTAAGTCAGTATGGAATACTATTAAGAGCCATGCTCAAAATAAGAGTTGGCTAATGCGTCCAGCATTATGTATTCGTCTATATGGACCTACTATTGAAATGACTGAATGGGGAGAGTTGGAAAGAACTCCAGATACCCTATCAGTTGAACAAGATTTGGTAGTTATGGATATGAATGATTTTCTCGAAATGTATGAGGATTATTTAAGACTTTTGGAGAAAGATGCTAGCGAATAAATTCATCGATTTGATTTTTATGGTAATATCAGCTATAATTATCGGGTACGTAAACAATAGGAAGCATAAACATTAATGGCAAGCTTTCTTGATAGAACTCTTCAAAGTTATCAAAATAATGAACCGATTACGCCTTTTATAGAAGAGGCTCTTATCAAGGCAGATTGGCCTGAAGAGTATCCTGTCAA
>TBL_comb48_EPIDRAFT_1002050_pt1 | contig 14255 bp, 15 predicted proteins | sample TroBogEpilimnion_37_FD_10681 | JGI IMG/M metagenome (IMG submission 10681)
AAAGTCACTTTACGATGGTTGGGGGGCAACAAAGCACCAGATCACTTATGCATTTCGTAGAGCTTTTTAAATTAGCAGATCAAGCTAATTTGATAGAAGACCCTGATTTAGCGATTAATAGAATGAAGAATCTTTTAAGTATTCACGGCTTTTAAACAGATAGCACGAAATGAAAGTTAAATATTTAAAAATTATTTCTTCAGTATTAATAGGTATCTGCAGTTGTTCAACTCTACAAGCGCAACAAAGCACGACTTATCCGGATAAGTCAGTAAGAGTAATTATTCCGTTTCCACCAGGCGGGACTCTAGATAAAGTTGGTCGAATGCTTGCCCTTAAGTTAGGTGAGCAATTAGGTCAAACCTTTTATATTGAAAACAAGCCTGGAGGCAACGGGGTCATTGGAGCGGATATAGTTGCGAAAGCTCCGAACGATGGCTATACATTGTTATTCAATGCTAGTACCTTTGTAACTGCTCCTTTGACGATGAAGTCGGTACCTTACAAAGTTCAAACTGATTTCTCGCCTATAGGATTGGTTGCAGTAGCTCCACTATCCATTAGTGTAGGTAACCAACTAGGAGTATCAAACTTGAAGGGTCTCATGGACTACTCCAAGACTCACTCGGATAGCTTAAACTTTGCAGTAGGATCTATCGGATCAGCAGGACACTTATGCACTGTTAAATTAGAGCAGGCATTAGGATCAAATATTTCTATTGTTGCGTATAAAGGTACTGGTCCTGCGATGGTTGATCTTGTAGGTGGGCAAATAGACGGATTCATAGACCCAGTGCTCGGCTCGGTTCAGTTTTACAAGGGCGGTAAACTAAAAATGCTTGCCGTTACTTCGAATAAAAGATTACCTAGCCTGCCTGAAATAGCAACTGCGAGTGAATCTATAAATGGATTTAATTGTTCGAGTTGGTACGGGCTTTGGGGACCTGCTAAATTACAAAGTGAAATCTCTAAGAAACTCAACGCTGCAGTTAACAAAGCTTTAGAAGGAGATATGCACGATCGTTTGCTTGCGGACGGAATATTTACTGCCGGAGGGAGTGAGGCGGATTTTATTAAGTATCAGGCAAATGAGATTGCGGTTTCTGCAAAAATAATTGCTGATAAAAAAATAAGTGTTGAGTAGATTTTTATTAAATAGATCTGATGAGTGAATCAAAAAAAACCGCAATCGTTACCGGAGCAAGCTCTGGGATTGGATATGCAATTGCACTCAATTTATTATTAGACGGGTGGTGCGTTTACGGATTAGATCAAAAAAAAGTGAATTTAAATAATACTCAGTTTCACTCAATTGAAATTGACTTAAATGACACGCAAGAGTTAAAAAGAGTCTTGGACCTTATTTTAGGGAGCGTAGTACCCAGTGCAGTAGTTCACGCTGCTGGTCTACTAAGGGTGGGATCCCTTGGTGACTTAGACTTTCAGGCAGGAGATCTTATGTGGCGCACCCACGTGGAGGTTGCGTCAAAACTTGCGGACAGAATTTTACCTGCAATGATCTCTAAAGGATTTGGCCGAATGATCTTAATAGGAAGTAGAGTATCGGTAGGAATTGCGCACAGGAGCCAATACGCTGCAACCAAGGCTGCCCTCGTATCGCTTGCGAGAAGTTGGGCTGCAGAAGTAATTAGTGCTGGGGTGACTGTAAACGTTATATCACCAGCTGCAACGGATACGCCCATGTTAGTTGATCCAACTCGGTCTAGCCGTGCCCCGCAAACTCCTCCGATCGGAAGGCTCATTAAACCCGAGGAAGTGGCCTCATTAACCCTTTATTTACTTGGTGAAAATGCGGGAGCGATCACTGGGCAAGATATCGCAATTTGTGGTGGTTCGTCTGTGACTCGCTGACTTAGCTCTGCTCTTCTATAGTATGTCTATTTATAAAAATAACCCAGCCCTGCTGCGCTCTAATAGTTCAATTGAAACGATTGGCTTAATTGGTTTGGGTTTAGTGGGTAATTCAGTCGCGCAAAGACTTAAAGATGCCGGGTACAGTTGTCTAGGTTTTGATATAAGTGATCTCGCTAGATCTAATTTTGAAAACATCGGCTTCACTGCTGCTAAGTCAGTGAAAGAGGTAATAAGTATTTCTAGTTTGATTGTATTGACAGTTTATGACACGAGTGGGGTTATACAAGTTATTAATGAAGCAATTGAGTATTGCAAAAGTCACGAATTTATAGCCACTTCAAAAAAAATTCATATTATTGATTGCTCCACAGGAGACCCAGAAAAACTGGAGACGTTAGACCTTCAATTAGAAGGTAGTCCAATAAACCTTATAGAGGCTCCACTGTCTGGATCAAGTGAGCAGATTAAAGAAGGCACGTCCACGATGCTTTTGGGAGGTGAGAGTACAAACATAGATAATGTCTCTGATATTTTGAATTGCATCTCTTCAAATCAAATACGCGTTGGTAAGGTTGGTATGGCTGCTAGGGCTAAATTGGCTACTAATTTGGTGTTAGGGCTTAACCGAGCTGCTTTTGCGGAGGGAATGATTTTTGCAGAAAAAATGGGAATTGACAGAGACACTTTTTTGAATTTAGTTTTGCAAACCCCCGCACGCTCAGATGCAGCTGTTAATAAAGGTTTAAAGATGGTGCGTGAGGACTATCTACCCCAGTCAAGGATCCGTCAGCATTTGAAGGACGTTGAGTTAATGATTGCTGCTGCAAGTAAAAAAGGACAGCGATTACCGTTATCTGAGACGCATGCAACGCTTATGAAAAGTGCAGTAGCAAATGGGGATGGCGATTTAGATAATGCTGCAATTATTCGTCAAATCCAAAGAGAGTTTAAACAATAAAAGAAAATGGAGTGGTAATTTCTATGCGCGACTTTACAAAAAGCCATGAGTGGTTATCAATTAACACGGCGACGGTAAAAAAACAGTGGTCATTGGACAAAATAATTGATGAATGTGCCAAGAGAAATATCAGAGCGATAAGTCCTTGGCGTGACCAAGTGGCAGCTGTTGGTATTGATAAAGTAGCTAAGCAACTGAGAGCTCACTCCATGCAATTGAGTGGTTATTGTCGTGGTGGCTTTTTTCCAGCAGTAGATGCAAAGGGCATTGGAGCTGCTTACGACGATAACCGACGAGCTATCGACGAGGCTAAAACGCTTAACGCGCCTTGTTTGGTTTTAGTGGTAGGCTCATTACCAGGTGCTTTACAAGGCAAAGCACTCTATACAGACATTCAGCTTGCAAGGACACAAGTTTATGATGGTATCCAAAAANCGCTTGAATACGCTGTTGAAATAGGAATNCCGCTAGCTATAGAGCCATTGCATCCAATGCAGGCTGCAGAAAGGGCGTGTGTCAACACCCTTGAGCAAGCTTTAGATATATGTGACGCTTTGGATCCCCAAAGAAAAGGGCGGTTAGGTGTTGCTCTTGATGTTTACCACACGTGGTGGGATCCAAAGTTAAAACAGCAGATACAAAGAGCGGGTAAGGACAGGTTAATGGCATTTCATGTATGTGATTGGCTAACTCCCACGCGGGATCTGCTTAATGACAGAGGCATGATGGGTGATGGTGTAATCGAAATACGCAAAATAAGAGGGTGGGTGGAGAGTGCTGGATATTGCCAGTTCAGTGAGGTAGAGATCTTCTCAGATCAAGATTGGTGGGACAGACCAGGAGAGGAGGTTTTGGATACATGCATATCTCGGCATTGCTCAAGTGTCTAAGAACTTCTTCTCGATGTTTTAAGGTTATTTAAATCCAGTTTATTAAAGCTCACCCAGCAAGAGGGGTAGCTTTAGTTACAGCTTTTTTAAGATCGATAGATCTCCAAGTCTTATTAAATATAAATACTGTTATAAAAATAAATTGCTCGTGAATTTATTCATACATAGTAATTAAATTAAAAGATTATTAAACGAATAACATCGTATAAATAAAACTTAAGAACTAAAGAGTAACCCTTGTGTTCAAATAATTTGAACACAGCATGCTCTAAAACGCGATTCACACTTGATAACTTTAATGTAATCATTAAAGTTATGAATACACAAAAAGTAAGACCCCTAGACCATATATCCGTGGTGTCGCTTGAGCACGCCATTGCAGCTCCCTTTTGTACAAGGCAACTTGCTGATTTGGGGGCTAGAGTTATAAAAATTGAGAGGCCAGAGGTTGGAGATTTTGCAAGAGGATATGACCAACGCGTAAACGGCATGTCTTCGCACTTTACGTGGACAAATCGCTCCAAAGAGAGTCTTACTCTTGACCTTAAGAACCAAGATGCAATGAGTGCTCTTGTTAAGTTGCTTGAAACCGCGGACGTTTTTGTTCAAAATTTGGCACCCGGAGCAACTTCGAGGATGGGATTGTCTGCTGAAGACTTGAAAAAAATAAATCCTAAATTGATTGTTTGCGATATTTCTGGTTACGGGGGATTTGGCCCATATAGAGATAAAAAGGCTTACGATCTTTTGATTCAAAGTGAAGCAGGCTTTCTCTCCGTTACGGGTACGCCCGAAACACCATCAAAGGCGGGTTGCTCCATTGCAGATATTGCCGCAGGAATGTACGCTTATACCAACATACTGTCTGCATTGTTACTGAGAGAGAAAACAGGGCTTGGCTCTCATATTGATGTATCCATGTTAGAGGCCTTGAGTGAGTGGATGGGCTTCCCACTTTATTATGCATACGACAACGCAGAACCACCTGCTAGATCGGGAGCGTCCCATGCAACTATTTACCCATACGGACCATTCCCTGTTGCTAATGGTGCAACTGTGATGCTAGGACTTCAAAACGAAAGAGAGTGGCATATTTTCTGTGAGAAGGTTCTGCTAAACGCTGCGCTAGCCATAGACGATAGATTTAATACCAATACTAAGCGCCATGAGCAAAGAGAATCTTTGAAATCGATCATTTGTGAATGCTTTAAAGAACTCTCAATTACAGAGGTTGAGGCTCGCCTTGATAGTGCAAAGATTGCCAATGCAAGAATGAATGACATGAAAGACGTTTGGGATCATCCGCAACTAGGTGCAAGACATCGCTGGACTTATATAGCTACCCCAGTCGGTGACGTACCGGCTTTGTTGCCGCCTGGAATAAATAATGAGTTCACCTATCGCATGGACCCCATCCCCTTTGTTGGACAGCATACCAATTCAATTCTTAAAGAGATTGGATTTAATGATGCAAAAATTGCTGAGATGAAAAGCTCGAGGGCTATTTAAAAAAATCCAATTATTCGTTTTGAATAGAAACTTCCAAAATCAAAGATAAATATTATCAAGATAAACAAATTTCACTTTACTGACATGATAACTACTACAGAACATAAAAGAGCAATTCAAGGTGCACAAGCCTTTTTATTTGCTCCTGGTAACAAGGTAGATATAGTCCGTAAAGCATTAAATTCTGAGGCTCAAGTTATTATTGTCGATCTTGAGGACGCAGTCCCTTTAAATGACAAGCTAGCAACATTTAGAATTCTTAGAGATGAATTACCGAGTTTATTAAAGGCATATCCAAACCGAATTATCCTGCGCACAAATGCGATTAATACGCCTTTCATTGAACAAGATTTAGAGTTAGTGAGCTCGGTTGGTATTGGCGCAATTGTTTTACCTAAAGCTGAATCCCTTGCACAGCTCTCAGAGATTGAAGATCGACTGCGCCGTCCAATCTCTTTTATCCCTATGATCGAGAGTGCAAAAGGGATTGACCAACTTAAAAGCATAGCGTCTCACCCAAGCGTTATCAGAATAACACTTGGAAACATTGATTTGCAAGCAGATCTGAATATGAAATGCAGTTTAGATGAGTCTGAATTATTACCTCTTAAATTTGAAATGGTTGTTGCTAGTCGACTATTCAACTTAGCTGCCCCAATAGACGGGGTTACTGTTAATTTTCAATCTACGGAGCTGATTAAGGCTCATATAGAGAGTGCGAAACGAATCGGCTTTGCGGGCAAACTCTGTATACATCCAACACAAGTAGGTCCTGTAATTAAGGGTTTTAAACCCTCTACAGTAGAAATCGAAAATGCACAGGCCATCATTTCTGCTGCCGTAAATTCAAATGGAGCTGCGGTTCAATTTAACGGAAAGATGGTCGATCGTCCAGTGGTACTAATGGCCCAACAAATTCTTCAACAAGCAGGTATTCAATGAACTTAGATACACTCATACTTGGTGTGGCAGACGGCATTTCCTACGCTGGATTGCTGTTCTTAGTCTCCCTAGGATTGACATTAATATTCGGAGTCTTAGGAGTATTAAATATTGCTCACGGAAGTCTTTATGCCTTCGGGGGTTACGCTGCCTCAAGTATCACTAGTTTTGCGATTCAGCACGGTACTGAATCTACACCACTCTTGTTTCTTAGTCTGATATTGGCTGCACTTATCGTTGGTGTTTTGGTTGGCTTGATTTTAGAAATGGGATTACTAAGGTACTTTCACAAAAAAGATCCAGTGATAAAGCTGTTAATTACTTTTGCAGCTTTTTTAATATTCGAGGATATTCAAAAACTAATTTGGGGAACTTCTCCATACTCAGCCGGCGAAATAGTTACGAGACTTGGAACCGTAGAAATATTTGATGTTGTATATACTGTTTATCAGATCATTGTTATTCCTAGTATCGCTCTTATTGCTTACTTTAGCCTGAACTACTTCTTAAAAAGAACATCACTTGGCAGGCAAACTGTCGCAATTACGCATAACTCTGAGGTCGCTTCGGCATTAGGGGTTAATGTAAATAAAATCGGAACGATCGTATTCATCATTGGCGCTATTTTCGGCGCTCTTGGAGGCGCACTAGCTGTACCGGTCTCCTCCCTCTCGCCTGGCATCGGAGCTGAGACGATAGTTGTTTCATTCACCGTAGTCGCTACGGCCGGGTTAGGACAGATAACGGGTACGCTTATTACTGCTCTCTTGATCGGCTTAGCCCGTTCAATCGCTGTCTATGTTGCGCCTGAGTTTGAAGTCGCGATTCCGTACATCATCATGCTTGCTGTTTTACTGGTGCGTCCGAACGGGCTTTTCACAGTGGCGCAATCAAGGAGAATTTAATGAACTACGCTAAAACAACTGTTTTTCTTTTTAGCCTAGTTCTTGCTCTAGGTCTTTTATTCCCTTGGGCTAAAACTATCATCATTATTGGTCTTTGTTACGGGCTTTCATCTCTGGGCGTCGCTTTGCCGGCAAGATCTGGACAAGTCTCCTTTGGTCACGCTATGTTCTCATGCGTTGCAGCTTATTCTGTTGCATTTATAGCCAAAGCATTTCCAGCAACCGATGCTTTAGTCTTGGTTATTGCCGGCACTTTACTTTCCACTGCATTTGCCTCTCTTATTGGTCTTTTTATAGTACGGTACCGCGGAATTTTTTACGGCATGCTCAATCTCGCAGTAAGCATGGTGATCGTTGCACTGCTAGGTAAACTTTACTCGCTTACTGGGGGTACCGATGGAATTAGAGTGGACCGTCCAGCTATATTTGGAGTCATGACTGAAAGAGGTGATTTTGAATCGATACTTTTACTCTTCACATTATTAGTCGCAGTTGTCGCTGGTTGGTTTTATCAAAGATTTATCAAATCCGCATCTGGGGAGGCATTACTTGGTTTGAAGAGTAATGAGACACGACTTGAATATTTAGGGCTCTCTGCACACAGAGTTTTATGGGTTGGCTACGTGATCTCAGGTCTTTTTGTTAGTTTAGCGGGAGCAATCTTTGCTTTAGCACAGGGCTTGGTAACACCAGATATTGGCTCTTGGACACGTTCGGGAGAACTCGTGTTTATTACTGTACTTGGTGGTGTGAGCCACTCTCTTGGGCCATTTGTTGGCGCAGCAATTTTTGAAATTGTCAAATTAACTGCAGCCGCTTACATGGCAGGTGTTTGGCAACTCTTACTCGGAGTCACTCTTCTTATTGTCATTGTGGTTGCTCCAAATGGGATTATGGGTGCATTTGAAAAACGCAACAAGAATAAGGAAGCCTAAACATGAGTCAACCTATCTTGGTCGCAAAAAACGTAAATTTAGCCTTTGGTGGTGTTGTAGCGGCAGACCACATTAACTTTGAATTAAATGCAGGAGAGCGTTTAGCAGTCATTGGGCAAAACGGGGCAGGCAAAACAACATTTATCAACATCTGCACTGGCTATCTCAGGCCTAATTCAGGTCAGATTTTTTTTAATGGACAAGAAATAACTGGCAAAACCCCAAGAAGCATAGTTCGCTTGGGCTTGGGTCGCTCGTTTCAACTTCCACAATTATTTGTAGAACATACTGTTACACAGTGTATGGAGATATCAGCTGCTGCTCGAATGGGCAATTTGTCAATCCTAAAACCCTTGTCTAAGTCAGTCAATTCAAATGAGATTATGGAGACACTGGAGTTAGTAGGACTAAAAGAGCATGCTAATGAGCTCGCTGGTGCTTTACCAGAAGGACATAAGAAATTATTAGACGTTGCAATGACTCTCATGCTCAACCCTAAGCTAATTATCATGGATGAGCCAACTAGTGGAGTTTCCTCCGACGATAAGCACGCACTCATGGCGCTCGTCATGCAAGCGCTTGAGGAGCGTAAAGTTACCAGTTGGTTTGTGGAACATGATGTTGATATCGTTTCCCAATACGCCACTAGAGTTGCCGCTTGGATTTCCGGAAAAATAGCCGCAGACGGAGCGCCTAGTGATGTGCTCAACAATCTCCAAATAAGAAAAGAAGTGCTAGGGGATATTTCATGCTAAAAGTTAATAAACTATGTGTGTCTTTGGAGGGCTCCCCAATTCTTCGCTCACTATCCCTTGAGATTCACGCTGGTACAACGATTGCCGTAGTCGGACGAAATGGGGCAGGCAAAACTACTTTACTGCGGAGCATCATGGGTCTAATTCCTGCGAGCTCTGGAGATATGCACTTGGATGAACATAATTTAATTTTCTCTAAAGCACATTTGCGCCCAAGTCTTGGGATTGGATATGCACCTGAGGATAGGGTGATTTTTCCAACTCTTTCTGTTCAAGAAAATTTAGAGTTCCCGTGTGGAATTCAAAAAATGACTAAATTAGAAATTGAGGAAAGACTAGAGCATGTTTTAGATGTTGTTCCTCAACTAAAAGTTATGCTGCCCCGCTCAGGATCTGCCTTATCTGGTGGTCAGGGAAAGATGGTTGCGCTTGGACGAGCTTTGATGGTGGGCAGTTCAGTTGTTTTACTAGATGAACCCTTCCAAGGCTTAGCCCCTGCACTTGCCCTTCAGTATTCACAAGCACTGGGTCGACTGCGAACAAGTCGCCCCGATCTCTCAGTGTTGATTACAGAGTCAAACTCTGCATTGCTGAGCGATATACCTAACCAAATTTTAACAATAGAGCGTGGTTCATTTGTTGATACGACCCACTAGATAATAAAGGAGAATTGAATGGCCAAGATGTTTATTAACGGGCAATCAGTGAGTGCCCAGTCGGGTAAGGTATTAGACGTCTTATCCCCAGTTGATGGAAAGAAGTTTGATGAGATACCAAGAGGGGAAAAGGCTGATATTGATTTGGCGGTCACGGCGGCAAATAACGCGTTAGTGTCTGCATGGGGCAAGTTAACCGCCCTCGAGCGTGGTCGTTTGTTGGTTAAGTTAGGCGAGAAGGTATTGGCCAATCATGAGGAGTTAGCTTTGCTTGAGGCCAGAGATACCGGTAAACCGATGACTACTGCTCGCACAGACATAACCGTTTTGGCGCGCTACTTTGAGTTTTACGGTTCTGGGTCAGACAAAATACACGGAATGGTTTTACCATTTTTAAATGGCTACACCGTCAATGTACTGAGAGAGCCTCTGGGCGTTACAGCGCATATTATTCCTTGGAATTATCCTGCTCAAATGCTAGGAAGGAGTATTGCTCCTGCTTTAGCAATGGGTAATGCTGTAGTCGTAAAACCCGCAGAAGATGCGTGTCTAACGCCGATTCGTATTGCTGAGCTAGCAAGAGATGTAGGTTTCCCTGAGGGAGCGATCAATATCGTAACAGGGCTTGGGGAGGAGGCAGGTGCCGCTCTTTCTGAGCATCCTGGAATTAATTTCATTTCCTTTACTGGATCCAATGAAGTGGGTGTGCTCGTGCAAAGAGCCGCTGCTAAAAACGTAATCAAATGTGTGCTCGAGCTTGGAGGCAAATCTCCACACGTTGTATTCGGCGACTGCGATCTGGATAGAGCAGTGCCTATTATTACCCGAGGAATTATTGCGAATACAGGTCAAACCTGTACTGCCGGTAGTCGCTTGATTGTTGAGAGGAGTATTTACCCGCAAATAATGGAGAAATTAGCAAAACAATTCTCGCAGGTCAAAGTAGGTACACCTGATATGGACTTGGACTGCGGCCCAGTTGTAAATCTCGCTCAACGTGAACGTGTTGAATTCTTCCTTAAAGAAGCTCAAAAATCCAACATCGATGTAGTCGCTCAAGGTGTTATTTCACCCGGACTTCCAAAAGAGGGTTATTACGTAACCCCAACTCTTTTAGGCAATGTGCCTATCAATCACCGTTGTAATCAAGAGGAAATTTTTGGGCCTGTGTTAGCCGCTATGTCCTTTGAAACTGAAGCTGAGGCAATCGCTTTAGCGAACGGTACCGATTACGGCTTAATGGCTGCAGTTTGGACGGAAAACGGAGGTCGTCAGCAAAGGGTGTCTAAATCAATAAAAGCCGGTCAGGTTTATATAAATTCTTTTGGAGCAGGAGGCGGTGTTGAATTGCCATTTGGAGGAGTCAAGAAGAGCGGGCATGGGCGCGAGAAAGGATTTTTGGCGCTTGAAGAGGTAAGCGCGACAAAAACTGTAATCAACTATCACGGGTAAATAAGGAGAAATAAATGGGAAAATTAAACAATCAAATTGCTATAGTTACCGGCGCTGGAGGAGGGTTTGGCCAAGGCATTGCAGAGCTCTATGTCAAGGAGGGAGCTAAAGTAGTTATTGCCGATATTCGCGGTGATGCAGCCAAATCGGTGGCCGATAAATTAGGCGCTAGTGCAAGTGCTTTCACCTGTGATGTCTCAAAATCCGATAGCGTAAATGCATTGGTGGAGCACACAATAAAAACATTTGGAGCTCCTGATATTGTTGTAAACAATGCAGGAGTTACACACCTGAATAAACCCTTGCTTGACGTAACTGAAGCTGAATTTGACCGTGTCTATGACATTAACGTTAAGTCTATTTTCTTTATGACTCACGCTGTGATCCCTCATATGCGTAAAAAAGGAAAAGGCGTGATTCTCAATATCGGCTCTACTGCAGGAATTCGTCCACGCCCTGGTCTAACCTGGTACAACGGATCTAAGGCAGCTGTTAATATTATTTCTAAATCAATGGCTGTTGAATTAGGCCCAGAAAAAATTCGGGTCAATGCAATTTGTCCAGTTTTAGGAGAAACAGGCATGTTCACTCAGTTCATGGGATTACCTGATACGCCTGAGAATAGGGCGAAATTCTTAGGTTCTATTCCACTAGGACGTTTCTCAATGCCAAGCGACGTAGCTGCAGCAGCGCTATTCCTTGCAAGTCCAGAGGCAGAGTTCTTTACCGGTGTTGAATTACCAGTTGACGGCGGTCGAACAATTTAAATTGAGTTAGAAAACAATTAAACGGAGATAAATTATGAAAACGAAAATTTCACATAAGTTAACACTTTTATTAGGTTCATTGGCGCTTTGTGGGCTAAGCTTTGCTCAGCAAAAACCTGCAGAACTGAAAATTGGTATCACAACATTTCTCTCTGGACCGGCTTCTGTGTTTGGTGTTCCCGCTAAAGCTGCTGCCGAAATAATGATAGATGACATTAACGCCAAAGGCGGAATTGCAGGCGTAAAGCTTTCCCCTATTTTTATCGATGAGGGGTTAGGTAGCGATAAACTATTGTCAGAATACCGCCGTGTCGTTCAAGATCAAGACGTGCGAACAATGCTATCGGCCATATCTAGCGGAAACTGCAATACCGTAGCCCCAGTAGCTGAAGATCTAAAGGTTCTCAATATCATGTGGGACTGCGGTACCGAAAAAATTTTAGAGGAAAAGAAATTTCGCTACGTAGTTCGTACACAAGCAAATGCAACAACCGAGATGGTTGCCTCGGTGATTTATTTGCTAAAAATAAACCCAAACTTTAAAACTATTGCAGTGGTCAACCAAGACTATGCTTGGGGTCGAGATTCGTGGGAGATTTTTAGAAATACTTTGTTAGCCCTCAAGCCTGATGTTAAAGTTGTTGGAGAATTTTTTCCTAAATTTGGATCCTCAGACTTCTCGACTGAAGTATCTCGTTTGTCCGCACTCAAGCCAGATGTCATCTTGTCAACTTCTTGGGGCGGGGACTTAGATACATTTGTTCGCCAATCGGCACAGCGCGGTTTGTTTAAACAGTCTGCTTTTGTTCTACCTTTAGCTGAAAGCTCGCTGGAGCGCCTTGGCTCAACCTTACCTGACGGGGTAATTGTTGGGGCTAGAGGTGATCATTACTTCCTACACCCAGAGACAAAGGATGATGCGGCACATAAACAGTTTGTGCAAAAGTTTAAAGCCAAGACCGATTCTTACCCAATTTACTCTGTCTATCACATGGTCCAAGCTTTTGCGGGTCTTAAGGCAGGATACGAACAGGCAATGAAATCTAACGGCGGCAAATGGCCAACGACTGAGGAAGTCGCTGACGCTATGCACAATATTGAATTCAAGGGTTTTGGTCGCTCAATCAANATGAGGGCAGATGGTCAAGGCTTAGAAGATCAGTTGCTCGGAGTGACAAAGAAATCTAGTAAGTATCCATTTGAAGTAATGGATCAAATGATGATTATTCCGGCCGATTCGACAACAACTCCTGTAGGTCAAAAATCACCTGAGTGGGTTAAAGCAATTAAGTCTGAAATTTTGGATCAAAAAGTTAAGACGTACTCAGCTAACTAAAAATCCTCCAAATAAGTTTTATTAGATTTTCTATATTTCTGGTACCGGTTAGTAAGCGAATATAAATAGACCGGTACCAGAAAGCTGATGGATGATATTTCATTAGTCCTTGTCGCACTAAGTTTTATTTAGACCGTCAACTTGACGGATCATCAAAATTCCGATCAGTTAAAATGAGCGATACGAAGCCTCAAGGCTTTGCTTCGCTCTTGTTTTTGCACAGCTTTCTTTGAAAACTTGAAATTTGGTGATATTTTTCACTATAAGTTAGTTTTTAATTTTCAGTCTCAATTTACTTCTCTAGTTTCAATGCTGCCTGATAATGATTCATTAGCGCTCTTTGTAAAGGCAGCCGAATGCGGCAGTCTTACCAAAGCTGCAGAAGCCTCACATATGAGTTTGGGCGCTGCAAGTAGGCGTATAGCTTTGTTGGAGCATAAATTTAACGCCCCATTATTTGACCGAACATCAAAAGGCATACAACTCACTTTAGCTGGAAAAGCGCTCATTAGTTTCGCTAAAAACATCTTGATGGATCTAAACAAGATGCAATCAGAGATGAGTACCTTTGAGATTGGGAGTAAAGGCGTTATCAGGGTACTTGCAGCATCTTCTGCAATGGCGCAATTTTTGCCTGCAGATTTGGCCAGATTCTCTAAGAAATATCCAGACTATAGATTGATAGTTCATGAGGCGTGGAGTAATGAAATTATCCAGTCAGTTTTATCCGGAGACGCGGATGTTGGGATTATTATGCAGGGTCCCTTTGCAGAGGGTTTGGATTTAATTCAGTACAGAACCGACCATATCGCAGCCTTGTTTCGTGCAGATCATCCACTAGCTAAAAAAGAATCTATTGTTTATTCCGATGTTCTTGATTACGACCTAATTGGTTTAGAGGCGAGCGCTAACTTGATGAAACTTCTAACGATTGAGGCAACAAATCTTGAGAAAACAATGAAATTAAGAGTGGAGGTGAGAAGTTTTGAGGCAGTCTTAAAGATGGTCCTGTCCGGTCTTGGTGTTGGTTTATTACCCAAGGATTTCGGACTCACTAAAACCAACATAGGTGATGTGATTTGTAAACCTCTTCCCGAGCCGTGGGCAGTACGTCAGATGTTTATTTGCACCAGAAAAGAAGTAGGTAAGACCGCAGCGCTAAGCGATTTTCTTGAAACTCTCCTGGAAAATTTGAATTAGGTGCATCTTGATCAGTACCTAGATTGGTTAAGCGGAACTTCTTCCCCTACCCTCAACACTAGTTGAGTATTTACA
>TBL_comb48_EPIDRAFT_1002052_pt1 | contig 14245 bp, 7 predicted proteins | sample TroBogEpilimnion_37_FD_10681 | JGI IMG/M metagenome (IMG submission 10681)
CCTTCAATATTAGCCATAATTGTCTTTAATTCAGCTAACTTAGCCTCGGCAAAATCCCTATCTTTAAGGCTAGCTGTATTTATATAAACATTAAGCGCCGCACTTTTCAAGCCACCATAGGCCGACATAGTCGCAGCACCTGCATCACTAATAACCGCAAGATTACCTTTATTAGCGGCATCACGACTCAATACTATTGCTTCTGCACAAGCTCGTGCGCACGCCAAAGGCACTTCAGTTGCATCCTTCAATACACCTTGTATCGCTTGAGAGCGAATTAATTTATCTGCATCACTTTCTTTGGCTAAACCATAAGCAGTCATCAAGCGATTAAAAACATCAACATCCGCCTTAATCATGCCCATTAGTGTTTGACGCAAAGCTTCAGACTTTAACAACAAGGCCTGCATATCAGCCTCAACATCACTATATTTGGGCTTACCGATAGTTAGATTACAGACCATACTAATCAATGCAGCAGACTGCGCACCCATTAAAGCTGCAGCACTACCACCACCAGGTGTCGCTGATGCGCTAGCCAATTCGTCAAGATAGACTTCAACGGCTTTATCTTTAATTTCACTCATGAATTTATTACTGTTTATATTGGTTTATGAAAAAGCTCAATTTTTCAGCTTTTAGTGATTCAGGCAATCATTCACGTCGCCAAGTGCTTAAGCCATTTGGCACATCTTCGATAATAACGCCCTGCTCTTTTAGATCATTACGAATTTTATCAGCCAAGCCCCAATCTTTTGCTTTTTTAGCCTCCAANCGTGCTTGGATTTGCTGTTCGATCAATGCCACATCAACAACTTCACCATTAACCACACCACTTTTTAGAAAATCATCAGCATCACCTTGCACGATACCCAGCANGCCACCTAAAAATCGTAAAGTTGCGACCAAATCATTAACTTTTGANGACTTAGTTTCTTTAGCTGCATTCAATTCTCTCGCCAAATCAAACAACACTGACAAAGCAACAGGGGTATTAAAATCATCATTCATCGCGGCTTCAAAACGAGCCTTATAATCCACATCAATACTTGCATTCTGCGTATCACAGCCACGTAAAGCCGTGTAAAGACGCGTCAATGCCAGTCTCGCATCATTCAATTGCTCATCTGAATAATTTAATGGACTACGATAATGACTGGATAAGATAAAAAAGCGAATAATCTCAGGCTGATATTGTTTTAAAACTTCACGCACTGTAAAGAAATTACCTAATGATTTAGACATTTTCTCTTCGTTAATGCGAACAAAACCGTTGTGCATCCATAAATTAACAAATTTCTCACCGGTTGCACCTTCAGACTGAGCGATTTCGTTTTCATGATGTGGGAACTGTAAGTCCATACCACCACCATGAATATCAAAGGAATTGCCTAAGCAGCAAGTGGACATTGCAGAACATTCAATATGCCAGCCAGGACGACCTAAACCCCAAGGCGAAGGCCAAGCCGGCTCATTTTCTTTAGCCATTTTCCATAGCACAAAATCCAAAGGATTACGTTTAGCGAGATCAATATCAACTCGCTCACCCGCCTGTAAATCATCCAGATTTTTACCCGATAACTGCCCATAATGTTTAAATTTTGTCACAGCATAAAACACATCACCATTATTGCCCACATAGGCCAAGTCTTTGTCACAAAGAACTTCAATCATAGCGATAATGCCAGGGATAGATTGGGTGGCCTTAGGTTCAATATCAGGAGGCAATACAGAAAGCGCACGCTCATCTTCGTGCATGGCTTCGATAAAACGCTCAGTCAACTCGGCCATAGAAATACCCTGCTCATGAGCTCGCTGAATGATCTTATCATCAATATCGGTAATATTACGTACGTAGGTTAAGTCATAACCTGAATATCGGAAATATCGCGCCACGGTATCAAAGACCACCATAACTCTAGCATGACCAACATGGCAATAATCATAGACGGTCATCCCGCAAACATATAAACCCACTTTACCCTCAACACGGGGACTAAAGATTTCTTTTTTTCGGGATAAAGTGTTATATATTTTCAACATATTTGATTAAATAAAGGCATTACAACAATATTACTAGACAACATTACGTACAATTTACCAAGCCACCACTTCTCTTTCAAGATAAAAACACCTAAAATCTATAATTCGCATCACAAACAAGGAAAAACTTATGCGCTCCATCATTCTTTCACTGATGCTATCCTTAATAACAACACTCTCTTTTGCAACGGAAAAAACCATGACAGACACACAAACCAAAATTAAATTAACCACCAGTGCAGGAGACATCATTATTCAGTTAAATTCGGATAAAGCACCTCTTTCATCAGCCAACTTCTTATCCTATGTTAACGAAGGCTTTTATAATGGCACTATTTTCCACAGAGTCATTCCTGGCTTTATGGCGCAAGGCGGCGGTTTTGACACCAGCTTTAAACAAAAGTCTGTCCATGACCCGATTAAAAATGAAGCGGACAATGGCCTGCTCAATAATCGTTGCACTGTGGCAATGGCCAGAACTAACGATCCTGATTCTGCCACTGCACAATTTTTTATAAATTATAAAGATAACGATTTCCTAAACCATAGAAGCAAAAATACCAGCGGCTGGGGCTACGCTGTATTTGCCGAAGTGATTGAAGGCATGGAGGTCGTTGACGCTATGGCGACTCAACCCACAGGCAATCGCGGTGGTCATCAAGACGTACCTAAAACCGACATCGTTATTGAGAAAGCAGAAGTTGTAAAATAAAGAGCGAGGCTAAAGACGCAAGGCGAAAGACTAAAAAACCAAACTTTGTGAGTTTAGCCTTGCACTATTTACTTTACTAATATTAGCATCAAGGTTTTAGGCTTTATGTGAATCGTAGCAGGTAGCAGTCTAATAAAATCGACACAACGTGTGTAACTTTTGTTAATCAAAATCGCTATTATGGTAATACCTTGACTAAGGTAAGCCTTGATACGTGGATCATGATTTTGTAGTGTATAGAATTGGCTTTAGCTACGCAATCGTGGCTAAAGCCACTCCCACTAATACTTAAGCACACCAGAACTTGGGCATCGACACTTAGCCTTGCGTCTTTTACCTTTTGCCCGCACTTAATCAACCAACCGAGCCTGACCTTGTCCGAAGACATCCTATTTATCTCCGACCTGCACCTTTCCTTAGATAAACCTGAAATTACCCGTCGATTTCTTGATTTCTTAGATAAAAGAGCACCCCAGGCCTCCGCCCTTTATATTTTGGGTGATCTTTTTGATGCTTGGATAGGCGATGATGACCCAACTCCACCTAATTCTAAAATACGTAGACAAATTAAAAAACTCACTCAATCAGGCACTGCGGTTTATTTTCAACCGGGTAACAGAGATTTCTTGCTGGGTCAGCGTTTTTGTTTAGAAACCGGAGTCACTTTACTCAATGATTACGAAGTGATTGAACTAATAGGATCAAAAACATTACTGACTCACGGCGACTTATTATGTACAGACGATCTTCCTTACCAAGCCTTTCGCAGTAAATCACACACACCTGAATGGCAGCAAAATGTGCTATCCAAACCTTTACTATTGAGATTATTAGCTGCTCGCTGGTATCGATTTCGCAGCTATCTTCACAAACGCAAAAAAACACAGTCTATTATGGACGTCAACCAAGAAACAGTGATACGCGTCATGAAAGAACATGGTTGTATGCGGCTTATTCACGGCCATACTCACAGACCTAATATCCATGAATTTTTAATAGACGACCAAACTGCACAACGCTTCGTTTTATCAGCCTGGAGTAAAGACGCTGGTGCAGTGCTATGCTGGAATAATAACGACTATCGAATAGAGGCTCTTTGATAGTATCCAAGTCAAATCACTAAAGACCTTCCATAATCATGTCAATTTTGCTTTCACAACCCGCATCCTATCTAGTAACTTTGACAGCTATAACTTACTTTTACTTTATTATGGATAGCTACAAAACACCCATAAAACAGAAACATGAATAACAAGCTAGCGTTTGCCTTAATACGATTACGCTTTTAAAAGTTGACTTTTTAGGCAAAATAATTAAATCTACTCGCTTGGAGTGACTGATCTTTTACCTTAATAGGGTCGAAATATCACCCAAAAACTAATATTAGTCTTAAAAAACATAATCAAGTATTTTGTCTAATTAACAGAATACCAGGAGAAAAAATATGAAGAAGCCTTTAAAAAGTTGGCTGCTTGCTTCAAGTGTTGCTGCATTATTAGCTGCACCTGCAATATCAACTGCTAACAGTGGCGTTGACGCCCTAACCAAAGACTCAGCTAACTGGGCAACTTGGGGTGGCGATTATGCCGGCACACGTTACAGCAAATTAGATGAAATTAACGCTAACAACGTAAAAAATCTACAACCTGCATGGACTTTTTCTACAGGTGTATTACGTGGTCACGAAGGTGGTCCATTGGTTGTTGACGACGTTATCTACATCCACACACCATTCCCTAACACTGTTTATGCACTTAACCAAAAAACACAAGCTGTTATTTGGGAGTTCACACCGACTCAAGATGCTGACGTAACAATTCCTGTTATGTGCTGCGATACAGTAAACCGTGGCTTAGCTTACGGTGATGGCAAAATTTTCTTACAACAATCAAACACTGTTTTAACAGCTTTAGATGCTAAAACTGGTAAACGCGTTTGGAGTGTACAAAACGGTGACCCTAAATTGGGTATGACTAACACTAACGCACCTTTAGTTGTTAAAGACACTGTTTTAACTGGTATTTCTGGTGGTGAATTTGGTGTTCGCGGCTTTTTAGCAGCTTATGACATCAATACTGGAAAACTAAAATGGAAAGGCTATAGCATTGGACCCGATAAAGATACTCTGATCGATGCAGCTAAAACTACTACTTGGGAAAATGGTAAAGTTACTCCTGTAGGCGCTAATTCAAGTATCAAAACTTGGCAAGGTGACCAATGGAAAATTGGTGGCGGTACTACTTGGGGCTGGACTAGCTACGACCCTAAATTAAACTTAGTTTATTACGGATCAGGTAACCCATCTACTTGGAACCCTGTACAACGTCCTGGTGACAACAAGTGGTCTATGTCTTTATGGGCTCGTGACGCTGACACAGGTGCTGTTAAATGGGTTTATCAAATGACTCCTCATGATGAGTGGGACTTTGACGGCATTAACGAAACAGTTTTAGTTGACCAAGAAGTTAAAGGCAAACTACACAAAACTATCGTGCATTTCGACCGTAATGGTTTTGGCTATACTTTAGATCGTGAAACTGGTGAATTATTAGTTGCTGAAAAATTCGACAAATCAGTTAACTGGGCTTCACACGTTGACATGACTACTGGTCGTCCACAAGTTGTTTCTAAATATTCTACTGAACAAAACGGTGAAGACGTTAGAACTGACGGCGTATGTCCTGCTGCTTTAGGTAGTAAAAACCAACAACCAGTTTCTTACTCTCCACAAACTGGCTTATTCTACATTTCTGGTAACCACCTATGTATGAACTACGAACCATTCGAAGTTTCATATACTGCTGGCCAACCTTATGTAGGTGCTACTTTAGACATGTTACCTGCTGGCGCTGACGTTTTAACTGGCAAACCAGACGGAACAACTAACTTAGGTCAATTCACTGCCTATGACGCTAAAACAGGCAAAATTGCTTGGTCTAACAAAGAGCAATTCTCTGTATGGTCAGGTTCTGTAGCGACTGCTGGTGGTATAGTATTCTACGGTACTTTAGAAGGTTACTTAAAAGCTGTTGATGCTAAAACTGGTAAAGAATTATATAAATTCAAAACACCATCAGGCATCATCGGTAACGTAAATACTTGGAGCTACAACGGCAAACAATATGTTGGCGTTCTTTCAGGTATCGGCGGTTGGGCTGGTATCGGTATTGCTACCGATTTCAACAAACAACTAGAAGAAGCTCAAGCTAAAGCAGCAGCTGAAACTGATCCAGTTAAAAAAGCTGAATTAGAAAAAATTGCTGTTAAGATTTCACAAGAAGGCTTAGGTGCTACTGGCGCTTACGCAAGCTTGGGATCTTTCACAAAACAAGGTGGTGCATTTACTGTATTTGCATTACCTAGCAACTAATTGATCTGAACTTTAGATCATAAGTTGAGCCCTGGTTGATTAATCAACCAGGGCTTTTTTTTGCCCTGTGACTCATGACGCTCCGATTGCTGGGATTCGTACCTCATCCCAGCCTACATTATAAGTAGGCTGGGATGTAGCGAAAGAGACTGTGAAAGTATTCTTTTTATTCCCCTCTTTAGCAAAGAGGGGTTAGGGNAGATTTGAACTATTAAAAAATNATTATTAAATATCAATAATCTATGACTTAATAAAATCCCCCTCGANCCCCCTTTTACAAAGGGGNAAGCTAAAGTCATAATACTTTCACAGTCTCGAAAGCGGAATCCCAGCTNTGGAGTGCTGGACAACATCAATTAATAATAAAGTTTATAATTCAACCNCAGCCACCCAACAGCTCAACTTTATAATCATGACTAATCCTTTACTGGCCTGCCTTTTTTCGTTGACCCTACTTTGCTCGGCTTGGACGCATGCTGATGAAGACGATGATAAAGCAAGCAAGCAACAAAACCCTATTGAACAAGCACCCGTTTCTTTAAATACAGATATCCAAAAATCATCCGCTATAGAAACCATAACACTCAAGCCTACCAGCCATCATGCTGAATTTATTGCTTACGGAAAAGTACTCAATATCCAATCCTTACTAGCTTTACGTCATCGCTATTTATTAGCCTTAACTGAGCAACGGAGTGCACAGGCAAAATTCAAGCAATCAGAACAAAATACGCAGCGTCAGCAGGAACTATACAGCAGTGGCGTCAGCTCAAAACGCTCTCTACAAGAACAACAATCTCAATGGCAATCTAACCAAGCTCAAGTCGAGGCTAGTCAATATCAAAACGCCGCCATTATGGATGAGGCACAGCTATTATGGGGCAGAGAACTAGCTGATTGGGTGACATCAAACGACCACTCTAAATTAGATGCTTTTCTGTCCGGCCGTAAAAAACTAATACAAGTTACCTTACCCACTCACCAACACCTTGCAAACACTATTCGATCCATTGATATCGAAGCATCAGGCAATCGCACTAAAGCCCATAAAGCTGAATTTATATCAGCTGCGACTCATACTGATTTAGTCGCACAAGGCGAAAGTTATTTCTTTCAATCTAACGACAAAGGTTTACTTCCGGGCATGAGTATTAGCACTTGGATACCGGAACAAAGCACAACATCAACCGGCGTTATGATTCCTAAATCCGCACTGATCTGGTATATGGATCAAGCCATCGTTTATATTAAAAGTACAGACACAACGTTTAGTCGCCGGGTACTTAATCACTATACGCCCACTGTAGATGGTTATTTTGTGCCTGATACCCTAAGCCCGAATCAACAACTGGTTATTACAGGCGCACAAATGCTGCTTTCAGAAGAATTACGAGGACAAATACCTAAAGAAGATGATGATTAAATCAACGATACTGCTTGAGAATTAATCGTCTTAAAAGTTTTCGCTAAGCTAATCGACAACCTATTCCCTGCATCAGAATAGTTGTAGCCACAACCCTATCGCTCCAACACTCTAATTTCTTAGGCTCCACTTTTGCAACTTCACAGTCCACAATCCTGTGAGCAGTTATAAGATGTGTCAACGAAGGAGGCGCATCAATTGATTCAATACTAATGATGCGCATCGTTTCTCCGCACATCCTATATTTTTACATTATTAATTTAACACGCGGCGAATGAACTCGCCCCTACATAAGATTACTTAAAGCAAATTAAACCCGCATACACAGCTTAATTTAAGTTTTTGATGGATAAAAAGATGATGCGTCATTATCAAAAAACAAATAATGAGCTTTGACAGTCTTAATAACTAAAGGGATAGTATGAGAATGCTTTAATTTAGATTAACCAAACTAAAGCATCCTTAATAGCTAATGAAGCCGAGCAGTCACCTACTCGGCTAGTCATTATTATTTCTTTTTCTCGTTACGTTCGTTTACTTCTTTAATAACTTCATCTGCTACGTTTTTAGGACATGGCATATAGTGCGAGAACTCCATAGAGAACTGACCGCGACCTGAAGTCATAGTACGTAAATCACCGATATAGCCAAACATTTCGCTCAATGGCACATCAGATTTAATACGCACACCACTTGCAGCAGCATCTTGTGATTTAATCATGCCACGACGACGGTTAAGGTCACCAATAACATCACCCACGTGATCAGACGGAGTAAATGTATCCACTTTCATGATTGGTTCAATCAATTGTGGACCCGCTTTAGGAATTGACTGACGGAACGCGGCTTTAGCAGCAATTTCGAAAGCAATCGCAGACGAATCCACAGCATGGAAGCCACCATCAGTTAAGATAACTTTAAAGTCTAAGCAAGGGAAGCCAGCCAATACGCCTTTATCCAACATGCTCTTAAAGCCCTTTTCAACCGCAGGCCAGAATTCGCGAGGTACGTTACCACCGGTAACCGCTGATTCAAACACAAAACCTGTACCTGGCTCACCTGGCTCAATTTTGTAGTTGATTTTACCGTATTGACCAGAACCACCTGATTGTTTCTTATGGGTGTATTCGTCTTCAACCGATTTAGTAATGGTTTCACGGTAAGCTACTTGAGGTTTACCAACAACCACATCAACGCCATGAGTACGTCTTAAGATATCAACTTTAATATCAAGATGTAACTCGCCCATACCTTTAAGGATAGTTTCGCCACTATCTTCATCAGTTTCAACATGGAAGGAAGGATCTTCTTGGATCATTTTACCTAGCGCAATACCCATCTTTTCAGAAGCCGCTTTATCTTTTGGAGAAATAGCTAATGAAATAACAGGCTCAGGGAAAACCATAGGCTCTAAAGTCGCTGGGAATTTAGGATCACATAAAGTATGACCTGTTTGTACATTTTTCATACCCAGAACCGCAACAATATCACCTGCTTGAGCAGATTCAAGTTCAGCACGAGCATCCGCATGCATTTCTACGATACGACCGATACGTTCAGTTTTACCAGTAAAAGTGTTCAATACCGAGGTACCTTTCTCTAATTTACCTGAATAAATACGTAAGAAAGTTAAAGCACCAAAACGGTCATCCATAATCTTAAAAGCCAAAGCACGTAATGGCTTCTCAGCATCAACGATAGCAAATGTACCGGTTGCATTTCCTTCTAAGTCTACTTCAGGCTGTGGATTAACTTCAGTTGGGCAAGGTAAGTAATCGATAACACCATCTAAAACCAACTGTACGCCTTTGTTCTTGAAAGAAGATCCACAGAAAGTTGGGAAGAAATCAAGATTAATAGTACCTTTACGTAAACAACGTTTAATAGTCTCAATATCAGGCGTTTCACCATCAAGATACGCTTCCATGACGTCATCAAACTGATCGGCTACTTGGTCTACTAATTTTTCACGCCATTCTTGAGCCATTTCCACCATGTCAGCAGGAATGTCTTCAATGACATAGTTCATAGGATCGCCAGAGTTATCCCAAATCCATGCTTTTTCGGTTAATAAATCAACCACACCGACGAATTCGTCTTCAGTACCAATCGGTAAGGTCATTACCACAGGCACTGCACCTAAAACGTCTTCAACTTGCTTAACAACGCGATAAAAGTCAGCGCCGATACGGTCTAACTTATTAATATAGATAACACGGGCAACTTTAGAGTCATTCGCATAACGCCAGTTAGTTTCTGATTGAGGCTCTACACCGCCTGATCCACAGAAAACACCGATACCGCCATCCAATACTTTAAGTGAACGATAAACTTCGATAGTAAAGTCAACGTGACCCGGGGTGTCGATAATATTAAAACGGTAGTCTTTCCAAAAACAAGTCGTTGCTGCTGACTGAATGGTAATACCACGCTCACGTTCTTGATCCATGAAATCGGTAGTGGTTTCGCCATCATGTACTTCACCGATTTTATGAATTTTACCGGTAAGCTTTAAAATTCGCTCGGTAGTTGTCGTTTTACCAGCATCAACGTGAGCGAAGATACCAATATTTCTGTAGTGCGCTAAATCTGTCATGTTTTTACTCTAAAGTTGGGCATAAAAAACTTTTTTGGTGATCCCTTTCATGTAGACATACAGAGTATGTTACAGAGAGATCGTGTTGGGGCATTAGATAACCCCTTGCCGTAAACTACTGTCAATAACCCCCTGACCGTAGAGGCAAGGCGTGGATGAAACACGTCGGATACTTGCAGATCACTCAAAGCTAAGTTCAGGTTGCAACCACTATTTAAGTAGCCAACAACGCTGAGCAAATACCAGCTTTGAAAGTCGCCTATTTTAACCTAAAAACTCGACACAAATACAGAAAAACAACAAATCAGTTGCGTAGGATGGGTAGAGCGCTAGCGAAACCCAACTTCTGACATACATTTGATGGGTTTCACTTTGTTCTACCCTTCCTACGATCTAAGCTGATCAACGTGTTTTAATGTCATCGGCAAATCGAATATCGTATTGGTGTATTACATGCACCCTATTAAATAAGTACTATAAACCACAATATTCGAACTGGGCGTATGCAATACGCCCCTACTAATACTTAATTTAATGGCTGTGACCTGTTTGCCGGAACCACTTTGCTCGCTTACGAGACTGTGAAAGTATTATGATTTTAGCTTCCCCCTTTGTAAAAGGGGGATCGAGGGGGATTTTATTAAAAAATAGGTTATTGAAATTTAATAATAATTTTTTAATAGATCAAATCTCCCCTAACCCCTCTTTGCTAAAGAGGGGAATAAAAAGAATACTTTCACAGTCTCTTACGCTAGCAAAGCCTTATTCTGGCCTACAAATTTGCCGCCTCCCTACCAATCCTCTAAACCCGCTCATCCCAAAGCTTATCCAAGCGCTTAGCTGAAACTGGATACGCCGTTTTAAGTTGCTGGGCATACACAGAAACCCTTAATTCTTCTATCGCCCAACGAAAAGCATCTTGTTCAGGTATGACCGCTTCCTTCTTAAGCTTTTTCTCTATATCTTTCCAGAAACGGATGGCATAGCGACTCACTTCCTGAGCTTTTTGTGGATTATTATCAAACTTATCCAAGCGATACTGGATGGCCTTTAAGTATCTAGGAATGGCTTGCAAGTGTTGATAAGGCGTATTACGAACAAAACCCGCATACACCAGAAAACTCAATTGTTCATTAATATCTTGCGCCAGGGCATCAGTCGGTTTCAAAGTCCGCTCTAGAGCTTTTTTGATAACGCCATAAAGCGCCATGATATCCAAGGCTATTTTGCCGGCATCATTAGCAACCCCCATCAATCCGGCTTTATTCTCCAATAAACTTTGCTCGAAAGCCTGCTGAGTACGAATAGTTTTACCCTCAACAAAAACACTGTAAATAATCGCGGTAAGCATATCGTTTTTATAAGAACTCTCACCGACCACAGGCGTTAACGGATGTTTAGGTAAACGATTATAACTAAGCTCTGCCGCCGCTGACTGCGGGATATTTTTAAGCAGATAAGTACATTCCTTGCGTAATTGCAATTGAAATAAGCGCATTAATCCGGCTTGATGCTGAACAGCGGCTTTTTGTTCAGTATCAAAAATACGCACACCGACCGCATCACCTTCATCAACAATAGCAGGAAAGCCATTTAAGGTGAGTCCATTTTGTATAAATTGATAAGTATCGGGTAAATCATCAAACGCCCATTGAATAAAGCCGGTGTAATTAAGCTCATCAGCGGCAATCTGATCAAAACTGCTTTCTGCCTTAAGGGTATATTGAAGCTGCAAGGTCTTTAAGTCACGACCATAATCAAGCAACTGGCCTTGCTCATCAATCACCCTAAAGTTCATACGTAAATGATAAGGTAAATCTCCTAGACTCCAGGCATTCAAAGGAATCGCCTCACCAGTCAGTATACGCAAACGATAACTCAGCCATTCCTGTATCGAGCCTTTAAAATCCGGCTCTATTTCTAAGCATTGCTTTACGGTTTGCGGCACTGGCACAAAATGCTTCCTAAGCTGTTTAGGCAGTCCCTTAATTAAGGCCAGACACTTTTCTTCTAACAAGCCCGGCACTAGCCACTCAAAAGCGCTTTGGCTAAACTGATTTAATTGATGCACCGGAATAATCGCGGTCACGCCATCTTCATCATGTCCAGGCTCAAAACGATATTGCAGCGGAATACTGACATGGTTTCGAGTGCCCAAACACACCTTAGGAAAAGTATCAGGAAAATCCCACTCATTGACATATTCCTGCTCTTGATCACGCGTTAAATCTTCCTTGGTTAAAAATAAAATCTTGGGATTAGCTCTTTCTTGAACTTTACGCCAAGTATCCAAGGTAATGCCACTGACGATTTCAGGCGGAAGCTTGTTATCATAGAATTGATACAACCATTGCTCATCTTCGACTAAATCAACGCGCCGACCTTTATGCTGAATAATACCGACTTCTTCTAGCAGTTTTTGATTCGCCACGTAAAAAGGCGCATGACTGTGGTAATCATGATCGACCAAAGCCGAGCGTATAAAAATCTCCCTCGCCGCTTTTGCATCCACATGTTCATAAGGAATCTTACGACCGGCTTGCAAGGTTAAACCATACAATAAAGTACGCACAGAAACCGCACTGCGACCGGTCTTTTTTTGCCAATGTGGATCATAGTAATTATGTTTGACTAAATGCCCCGCACATTCTTCTATCCATTCTGGCTCGATTCTCGCCACGGTACGTGCATAAACCTTACTGGTTTCGACCTGCTCTGCCGCCATAATCCATTTAGGCTTGATTTTATGGAGCCCAGAACCCGGAAATATAAAGAACTTTAAGCCCCTAGCACCCAAATACTCATAAGGATCATGACGAAAACCGATATTTGATAACATGCCCGTTAATAAAGCTCGATGCACTTTCTCATAACCCGCTTCATCGGTATTAGGGTGCATTTTTAAATCACCTTTAATCACCTGCATGATTTGCGCGTGGATATCAAACCACTCGCGCATACGTAAGTAAGATAAGAAATTATCAGTACAATACTTACGTAATTTGTTATTCGACAAATGCTTTTTCTGGTCTTCGTAAGTATTCCAAACATTTAGTAATGTTAGAAAATCCGATTCAGGATGACGAAAAGCCGCATGCTTAGCATCAGCTTGCTGCATTTTATCGGCAGGTTTTTCACGCGGATCTTGCACACTTAAGGCCGAAACGATGATCGCCACCTCGGTCAAGCAATGCTCATGGCCTGCGGCAATCAGCATACGTGCCAACTTAGGATCAGTCGGAAACTTAGCTAATTGCTTGCCGACCTCAGTCAACTTACCAGACTTATCTAAGGCGTTGACTTCATGCAACACATTCTTACCATCCCGAATCATCTTATCTTCGGGTGGCTCTAAAAAGGGAAAGTCTTCAATATCACCTAAATTTAAGGCCGTCATTTGTAAAATAACCGCCGACAAATTAGTACGCATGATTTCAGGCTCGGTAAACTCCGGCCTAGCTAAATAATCATCATGCGAATACAAACGTATACAAATACCCTCGGCAACTCGACCACAACGCCCTGCCCTTTGATTAGCCGAAGATTGCGAAATACGCTCAATCGGCAAACGTTGAATTTTACTGCGATGACTGTAACGACTAATACGCGCATGACCGGTATCAATCACACAACGTATACCCGGCACTGTTAAAGAAGTTTCTGCGACATTGGTCGCCAATACAATGCGCAACTTACCACCTTTCGGCTTAAAGACCCGCTCTTGCTCACTCACACTCAGCTTAGAATACAAAGGCAATACATCATATAGAGTAGGATGATGCTTTTTTAAAGAGTCAGCGGTTTCGCGAATTTCACGCTCACCACTCAAGAAGATTAAAATATCGCCGCGCAAATCCCGATACAACTCATCAACAGCATCCAAAATCGCGTTTTGCAAATCATCGGAGGTCTCATCATCCTCTTCTTTTTGTTCGATAGGCCGATAACGCATTTCCACCGGATAGGTACGACCTGATACCTCAATAATTGGCGCATTATTAAAATGAGTAGCAAAACGCTGAGTATCGATGGTCGCCGAGGTAATAATCAGTTTTAAATCGGGACGCTTAGGTAACAGCCATTTCATATAGCCAATTAAAA
>TBL_comb48_EPIDRAFT_1002053_pt1 | contig 14244 bp, 13 predicted proteins | sample TroBogEpilimnion_37_FD_10681 | JGI IMG/M metagenome (IMG submission 10681)
ATTCTTATAGAAAAAACTTTATACCTAAATTTAAAATGGAGGATGACAAAGTGCAGCAAAAAAGTTAGTATGAAGTGGACTTCTCTTCTGGCGCAGGGGTGGACTAAAATACCTGGCGCACAACAGTAAATAGGCCACGTTGCTTGATTAGCGGAATTAAACAAAAAGCTACTCGTGGTATTCCAAAAGTAGCTTTTTATTAATTAGTTGAGAACGGTAAATTTATAATTTACACGTTCTACTATTCATGAATAACAGAGTTTCCGAGAATGCCTACACTTTCCTCAATTTCTACAGGCAGAGCTTCAACATGTAGGACTCCCACATGATCTTCTACGAGTAGAACTTCCACAGGAGCTTCCACAGGCAGAGCTTCCATAGGAGCTTCAACATGTAGGACTCCCACATGATCTTCCACGGGCAGAGCTTCCACAGGTAGAGCTTTCACGGGCAGAGGCGCTAGTGAGAGGTGATTAATTTCTAACTGAGTTACTACAAGGTCCATAACACGGTTTGAGCTATGGTCAACTGCTTCGCCTACTTCTTTAACGATCACGACACTTAGGCTTTGGGCGCCTTCTTCTAGTGTAGCAATAGCCCTTCTCCCGGCTAAACCATCATCTATAAGCCCACCAACTGTTTTAGTTGTAATTTTTGTAGCTTCGTGGCCTATATCAGCAAGGCTCTCTCTTATGCCATCGCTAACATCGCTTGGCAATTTTATGGCCATAACATCACCTAGCTTATCAATACCATGATCAATAAGGGAGCTAAATATTTTCTCGAATACAGGCGCAAGCTTTGTCCATAAACCCTTGAGAAAGGATAAGATTTTATGTCCAATAGACTCTCCTAACTCAATCTTATATAAAGAGGCTGTAGCCTTCATTAGCTCATCTCTTTCGCTACTGTTCATAGATTGAATAGCTTCGACCATTTCTGGTTCAAGGTGATATTCTGCTTTCCCAGGGTTCCTTAAAATCATTTTTAAAGCTTCTTTAGACGCCACACTTACACCATCTTCAGCTAAATCTTGATTTAATAATTCGGCTAGGTCACGCTGTTCAAGTTCTAGTAATTTCAGTTTGAATTGCTGTTTAAATAAAACCCATAGACCTTTTGCCTTTAATGAATTCATATTTGTGATTTCATCAGCTAATTCAGGAGTAACTCCAAATGATAAAGGGTCTGCAACAAATGCATCATAATAATCACTTAAATGTCCTTTCATCTCTTGATAGGTTTTTATAGTAGTTTTAACGCTTGGTTTTATAGAGATTGAGCTTGCTCTTAAGCTGCTTTCTTTATGTTCCTCTTTATGTTCTTCTTTATGTTCTCTTTTCATTAAATCTTACCTATTATTTTGATTAGTTACATAAAATTATAGTAAAAACCCTGGTATATGGATATTTACCAAACACTAGTATGATACATAAAAGTAAATAAATTGTTAATTAAAAAATAAAAACTTAACTATAATTTTTGTGGTTATTTTATAGAGTAAATACAAGCTTCTTTTCCTTAGTTTGCCGAACCAATTTACTTGATTGAATTTGAGGTGGCATATATAATGCAGAACAGGCTGGGTCAGCATACTTTTCATCCGTAAGCTGATGTAACACAATAAACTTAAATTAAAACACGATGAATTACATCATAAGAATATTTGCTGGCAGCAAAATAAGATCATTATTATTATTTAGTATTTCGGTAGCAACGTTTGCTTCTCTGATTTCATATGATCCAAGTGACCCCTCTTTTAATTTGGTTACGGATAGCTATCCTAGTAACTTATTTCTATATTTTGGATCTTATTTATCAGACTTGATATACCAACTTATTGGCATATCAGCATATATAATTCCGTTATCTTTTATGGTTTGGTCGTATGAGTTATTTCGCATGGGTCAAATAACATTCCCCAAAGTACGATTTCTTTTGATGTTGATGTCTATTAGCTGCGCGGCTTGTGCAGCTGATTATTTTGAGATAGCAATTCTGCCCTCTAGAAGTGGAGGCATTCTTGGAATTGGGTTATGGAGTCTAATCATAAGTATCGATTATGTAATTTTATATAAAACATATACATATATTTGTTTTGCTTTATTTGCTGTAATTTTTCTGGTTATTGCTCTAGGTATCAGTATTCGAAAATATGCCAATATTGTTACTTTTCTTATCTCACTTATTAATAAAACCGGTTTTTTTCAAATAGTTGGTAAAAAAATAGGAGTAATTGATGGAGGTCGAGCTTATTATGAATCTGCTGAGTTTGATAAAATAAATGAGCGCCAAAATATACAATCTGGGCAATTAGTGCGGCAAAATATTGCTCCAACAATCGAGCAAAGTAATGATTATGCAGTGAAAGAAAAGCTGCTTTCTAAACAAATTATAGCTCCTTCTATACAAGTTCCTATATCTAGTGATTCGACGCTCCGCTCTCCGACAGCGGCGATAACTAGAGCAAATGACTATAATGAAGATTTAATACCATCTATAGATCTGTTGTCAGATGGTGCTCACCAAAATTTCCAACCCCAAACACAAGAAGAGTTAAAACAAAAGTCTGAGGATTTACTAGCTGTTTTGAGTGATTTTGGGGTCAAAGGCAAAATCATTGATGCTCGTGAAGGGCCGGTAGTAACTATGTATGAATTTGAGCCAGCAGCAGGAACAAAATCGTCAAGGGTTATAGGGCTCTCTGATGATATAGCTCGATCTCTTTCAGCACTTTCAACTCGCATTGCAGTAATTCCTGGTCGTAATGTTTTGGGCATTGAGTTGCCAAATAAACAAAGAATGTTTTTTCGTCTAAAGGAATTAATTCAAACTCCAGAATTTCAAGACAGATCAATTATGTTACCAATAATTTTAGGTAAAGATCTAGCCGGAATACCAATGGTAGCAGACCTAGCCAAGATGCCGCATTTACTCGTTGCAGGGACAACTGGTTCTGGTAAATCTGTGGCTATCAATGCAATGATTATGTCATTGTTGTATAGATATACGCCTCAAGAGTGTCGTATGATCATGATAGATCCTAAAATGCTAGAATTATCTGCCTATGACAATATACCTCATCTTATGACGCCAGTTGTTACTGAACCTGGTAAAGCTGTTGTTGCCCTGAAATGGGCAGTTAAAGAGATGGAAAATAGGTATCGTTTGATGTCCCATTTGGGGGTAAGAAGCATTGCTAATTATAATACAAAGATACAAGAAGCTGTCAAAGAGGGACAAGTTCTTGAGCGCAAAATTCAAACAGGCTTTGATCCAGAAACAGGTAGACCTTCATACGAATCTGCGCCAATTGATATGAACAAAATGCCTTTTATAGTAGTAATCGTTGATGAAATGGCAGATTTAATGCTTGTGGCAGGCAAAGATATTGAAACCTCTATACAGCGTCTAGCTCAAATGGCGAGGGCAGCTGGTATACACATAATTATGGCCACTCAGAGACCTTCTGTAGACGTGATTACAGGAGTAATTAAGGCAAACTTTCCAAGTAGAATCAGCTTTAAGGTAACTTCTAAGATAGACAGCCGAACAATTCTTGGCGAGCAAGGTTCAGAGCAACTCCTCGGTATGGGTGATATGCTTTATATGGGTAATAGCTCTCGTATATTACGGGTGCATGGTCCATTTGTGGATGATAACGAAGTTGAGAAAGTAATAAATTTTATTAGATCAACAGGAGTACCAGAGTATATTTCAGCGGTTACTGAATCACCCGAGGATGAAATTCTTTCTAATGTAGGTGGTGGCGAAGAGGATGATGATGATATATATATGCAAGCTGTAAATATTGTTAGAACTGAGAGAAAAGCCTCTATCAGTTACATTCAACGATGTCTTCGTATTGGATATAACCGAGCTGCAAATATTGTTGAGGCAATGGAAAAAAATGGTATCCTTTCTTCCCCTAATCACTCTGGGAAAAGAGAAGTATTGTTACCAGAGGATTAACTTATTAACTAAATTATATGCTTTTATTCTCAATGAAAATATGATATAATATCTGCCGGGTAATTTTCCTTAATTTATGAGGTATGTATGTCAAAAAAACCAGAATTTAAAGTTGGTGAAAGAGTAGTCTACCCTTCTCATGGTGTTGGTGAAATTATTCAAATAGAGAGTCAAGCAATAGGTGAGATTAAGCTAGAAGTTTACGTGATCTCATTTCCCCATGATAAAATGACTCTAAGAGTTCCAGTCTCAAGAGCAACTGCGTCTGGACTTAGGACGTTAGCTACTAAAAGTGATGTTAATAACGTATATAACATTTTAAACGACAAGCCCAAACGTGGTAATAAGATGTGGAGTAGACGAGCTCAAGAATACGAAACTAAAATAAATTCTGGCCAAATTGAAGCCATAGCTGAAGTTGTGCGCGATTTATATAAAAACGTTGATAATGATCGTTCTTACAGTGAAAGAACAATTTATGAATCAGCGCTTAATCGTCTAGCTACCGAAATAGCAGTTTTAGAAAATATAGCTATTGCCAGCGCTACCGAAAAATTAGTCGAGTTATTGCGTGAGAAATTAGCTGCGGCTTAGTTAATAAAAAATACTCAATTACTGTCATTATTCATTTTAAATCAGACAAATGAATTTAAGAGTTTTACCATAACGTGCCTTTGTGTTGTTGATCAGAAAAAGACTGATAAAATTCTTACTTCAAGTAATATCGAAGCTCAAACTCTAAGTCAGAAAGAAGAGGTAATTTTATAAATTGGAACTCAGCTGCTATTATTGATTTTTGGTTTACTAATAAACCAAAATGGTTTCTAAAAGAGCCAGAGTTTGATGCTCTTATTAAGAAAAAATTTTTTGTAGTTTACAATCAAGTTATTAATAATGAATTAGATAGTTGGAATAGCAAAGCAGAAGATATCTTGTCCTTAATACTTGTACTAGACCAATTTCCACGCAACATGTTTAGAGATACACCAAAAGCTTTTTTAGGAGATAAACTTGCATTAGCCTGGGCCAAAGAGGCAATTAAGAAACAGTTTGATTTAAAGCTCAACCAAGATGAGCGCATGTTTTTATATATGCCTCTTATGCATAGTGAATTATTACTAGATCAAGAATTTTCTGTAGAATTGTATAGTAAAATAAATAATATAAATATCCTAAATTATGCTATAGCTCATCATGATATTATTAGTAAATTTGGCCGTTTTCCTCATCGAAACAAGATATTAGGTAGAGTATCAACTCTCGAAGAAATTGTCTTTTTATCAACTCCAAATTCAAGCTTTTAGTTATTTATCAGAAGTTATATTTTATAAACAAAAAAATCCTAACTGAGGGGATCAATTATAAAAAATTAACTCTAACGATGATTTTTATAGTCGTTTAAGTTGAGTTGGGGATATTTATAGAAGAAATTGTTGAAGCAGTATAAATTCTCACTGCAGTCTAGAATCTTAATTGATCAAGCTTCTAGACTGTAGGTTTTTACCTAATCCTATTATTCTTCGGTTAGTTCTACTGCTTGTTGTTTTAAGCTGTCTGCTTCCATGACACTTAGCTCATCTTCTTTTTGCTGAGCTTCTTTTTTGCCACCTTCTTTATATTCTCTCAAGGCATCCTGTGCTTCAGTATCTGTTTTGGCAACGACCACTAGTATAGTAGTAATAACCTCCGGATGAAGAATAACCTGAACATCAAATACGCCATTAAATTTAATTGGAGTATCAAGAAGAATATTAGCGTAGTTAAGCCCTACATGTGCTAGCTTTGAGAGCTCAAGTGCAATCGCTTTCGCACTTACTGATCCAAACAATCTTCCATCTGCGGCAGATTGGGCTATAAAAGCTATGTGCTTACCCTTAATGGCAAGCGCAACTTTTTCTGCTTGTTCCTTGTGTTCTGAATTTTTAGCTTCCATACCTTTTTGCAGAGAGGCAAACTTAGCGATATTTTCTTTGGTAGCTCTTATTGCAAATTCTTGAGGTATTAAATAGTTGCGACCAAAACCATCAGCGACGGTAACAGTATTTCCAACTTTTCCTAATTTTCTAACTGGCTTTACTAAGATAACTTGCATATTTGTATATAAAATAAAATGTTCAATGATACTAAATCTATGTCCGAAACCTATTTGCTTGTATAAACAAAAGGCAAAAGCGCAATAATTCGGCTGTGTTTTATCGCTTTTTTTAAAGCGCGTTGATATTTTGCAGAAACATTAGTAATTCGGCTTGGCAACATTCTGCCGCCTTCGGATATAAATTCCCCTAAAAGGTCTGGATCCTTATAATCTATAACTGGAGCCCCCTTTCCTGAAAAACGGCAGCCTTTGCTTTTTTTAAAAAAGGGCTTTCTATTAGTTTTGTCGCCTGCGCCTGAGTTTTCAAATGATTTATTTGATTCTGAAGAAGGTTCATATGCCATTAAATTAATCTAATTTGTGTTGTAATAATTGCTTTAGTTACGATTTGACGTTACATCAACAGTGTTCTCTTCATTAGAACCTTTTGCTCTAAGAATTGGTGATGGATCTTTACTGATTGCATCTACACGAACCAGTGAAGTTCTAATTATACTTTCGCTAAGTTTAGTTTTTCTATCAAGCTCATCCAGGAGAGGCTTAGTTGCTTCAATACCCATGAAATAATAATGGCCTTTTTTATTATTTTTAATTTCATATGCAAGAGTTCTCAAACCCCAATACTCTGTCTTTACTACGTTACCATCATAGCTTTTGATTACTTGCTTAAGATCATCAATGATCTTGTCAACATCAGATGACGAAACATCCTGACGAATAATAATAATGGATTCATAAAATGCCATAAAAAGCGTCTCCAATTGATAAGTGACTTTATAAAATATGGCCATTTATAACAATATAAACTAATTTGTTCAAGCATTATCTTTCTTAATTATGCAAAAATGTCTTTAATTAAACATAAAGAATAAAAAAAGCACTTACATTAATTGTATTTTACTTGGGTGTAACCATAAAAGAATTATAATGACAGCGCTAAATGATAAATTAATTATAAAGTATGGGGAGACTAAATTCGTGTCAGATAAATTGCCGCCAAAAATATTGGTTGTTGAAGCCGACGAGGTAATGAATACTAATCTTTGTAATGCGATTGAACGTTATTGGTTTGATGTTACAAGGGCAAGGAATTCTGAAACTGCGCAGAGAGCAGCGCAGGTAAGCTTACCAAATGTAGCTATAGTTAGTTCTAGAGTACAAGATCAATCTGCTATGGAGCTGGGAGTAATTCTTAGAAAAATACCAGAGTTAAAAGAGTTACCGATAGTGTTTATTATTGAACAAGGCGAGTCCGCTGATAATTATAATTTAATTGGTAGTGGTTATACTGAAATATTACAGAGGCCTTTTACCCCTAACGAATTAATGACAACTATCAGATTATTGCTTCGCAAATCTAAGCCAGTATTTCAGGATAAAGTTATCAAATATGGTAATATAAGTATGGATTTGTCAACTTTTAAGGTGCATAGAGGCACTAAACAAGTTCATTTAGGTCCGACTGAATTCAAAATTTTAGAGCTATTTGTTCAGAAGCCTAAAAATATATATTCACGTCGTCAAATTATCGACTATGTTTGGGGAACAGAAAAAGATATTGCACATCGAACTATTGATGTCCATATAAATAGAATTAGGACTTTAATGAAACTTGACTCTGATAGGTACCCGCTGATTAAGACAATAAGGTCTGCAGGCTATTGTTTGGATTAGACTTCTTCAAATTCTGCTTCCCAAGAATTTAATAGCTAGTAGTAAAACATATATAGATTTGAAATCAAGCTTAGAAAGGCCTCTGAGGCTTGATTTCTTACAACCTAATTCAGCTGGACAAGTATTTATTTATAAAATATAACTTTCCTGCAGAGAAACTTTAGGAGTAATAAATTGATAATTGAAAGAAGGCTTGAGTCAAGACAAGTAATAGCAAGGCTTTTAAAGAACCATGTAGCTCCCTATAAGAGACAAGTGTTTACGGCGATATTCTTTATGGTAATTGTCGCAATTTGTTCTGCGGCAATTGTTAGATTAGTCGAACCTCTAATTAATAGAGTGTTTTTAACTCATGATCGCGATATGCTGGTAGTTATTCCTCTTTTGACGTTAATTATATATTCAATAAAAGGCGTAGCAGAGTATTTCCAGAGTTATCTTATTAAGTTTGTGGGGCAGCAAATTCTTACAAATTTACAGATGCTTATGTATGAGCACTTGTTACAAGCAGACTTTTTATTCATACAATCACAATCTTCTGGTCGATTAATTTCAAGATTTACGAATGACATAATGTTGATGAGGGGAGCTGTTTCTGATCTTTTGGTTGGTTGTGCTAAGCATTTATTATCAGTAATATTTTTGATTGGGATAATGTTTAATTTAGACCCATTTTTGGCATCATTCCTTTTTTTGGCTTTTCCACTGGCAATATATCCAATTCAAAAACTTGGGCGCAAAATGCGTAGTGTGACAACTTCAGCGCAGGAAGAATTAGGAGACTTTACAGCAAAATTAGATGAAACTTTTTTATCTATTAAAGTGATGAAATCTTTTTGCATGGAAAAAATAGAGGCCGAGAGAGCAAGAAAAATAACCTCAAATATTCTAGCCTTCTATAAAAAAGCAGCAAAACTTGATTCTCTAACATCACCGATTATGGAAATACTAAGTGGCTTTGCAATAGCATGCGTATTTTGGTATGGAGGTCTTGTAGTAATTGAAGGTAAAATGACTACTGGGGCATTATTCGCTTTTATTACTGCGTTTGTTTCTGCTTACAGACCGTTTAAAAGTCTTGTATCTTTAAATGTAAACTTACAAGAGGGGATTACTGCGGCTAACCGTGTGTTCAATATTCTTGATTTAAAGCCAACTATTTCTGATCAAAAGCATGCTAAGAGTCCAGTTTTTGTCTCTCCATTTATTGCATTTAAAAATGTTGAAATGAAATTCTCCAATGGAAAGATAGCATTGAAGTCACTCGATTTAAAAATTGACTCAGGAAAAACTTACGCTTTTGTAGGTAGTTCAGGTAGTGGTAAAACCACTGTAGCTAATTTAGTAATACGAATGTTTGATCCATCATTAGGGAATATAGTAATTGATGATTATGATATAAAAGAAATAACTCTAAAATCCTTAAGGAGTCAAATTTCTTTGGTTTCTCAAGAAACAGTACTTTTTGATGCTACTGTTTTAGAGAACATTGCTTACGGAACGCTTGGGGCGTCACGAGATGATATAATTAGGGCAGCCCAGGCTGCCGATGCTGATGAGTTTATTCTTGCGCTACCATATGGATATGACACAATGGTGGGATCGAATGGTACCATTCTATCTGGTGGTCAGAGACAAAGATTAGCAATTGCTAGGGCATTTTTAAAAAATGCTCCAATTCTAGTACTAGATGAGGCAACAAGTGCTCTTGACCCTCACTCTGAACGCTCAATAATAGATTCATTAGCCCAATTAAGAATCGGCAGGACAACAATAGTAATAACTCATAGATTAGCCAGTATTAAAGATGCAGATCAGATTGTAGTAATGAAACATGGCAAAATTATGGAGCAAGGAAGGCACCAGGAATTGCTAAAAATTCAAAAAGAGTATTACAAGCTGTATAATAAGCAATTGAAAGAGATTAATAATACCCAGGCTCAAATTAATTGATACAAAACGAATTGAGTATGACCGGGTCTTAAATTCATTAGTCTGATTTAATTTGACGCTTGATATAAGCATGTATAATATAGCAAAAACTTGATTAGAATTTATAGAGGGATAAAATGGATACAACCACTGATACTATTACCGTTCAAGACGCAAATAGCGCACCTGCAGCTCCACCGCCCGTAGAATCGAGTGGATGGATGAGCCTTGTTCCAATGGTGCTAATTTTTGTAGTGTTCTATTTTTTGCTTATTCGCCCCCAAGAAAAAAAGCGCCGTACTCAAGAAACTTTAGTGTCTGGAGTAAAGAAAGGTGAAGAAATAATGACCAATTCTGGTTTATTTGGAGTTGTAACTAAGGTTAATGATAGCGATAATACTGTAATGGTGCAGATTGCAAAGGACGTTGAAGTGAAGGTTCTTAAAAACTCTATTGCTGACATAGTCAGTAGAAGCAAAAAAATAGAAGATAATAAAGACAAGAAGCAAATTGATGACAAGGCCGCTTCTTCTGCTAAGCAAAAAAAGAAATAATATCAATCATTAAGAGCTGATTGTGCAAAAAATATCAAAATTGAAACTTATTATTTCTATAATATTTACTTTAGTCGCGATTTTATACGTATTGCCTAACTTTACGAATACTCGTCTGAGCTGGGTTCCTGGCGATAAAGTAAATTTGGGTTTGGACTTAAGGGGAGGGTCCCACCTTCTTCTTAGTGCTGACTTTGACAGTTATATGGATGATGTTAGTCAGTCAGTTGCAGAATCTTTAAGAAAATATTTAAGAGACGAGAAAATTGGTTATAGAAATCTTCATGTATCAAGGAATAATATTAAATTTGATTTCCGAAATAATGATGATTTAAAAAAGTTAAAGAAGATTATAAGAAATATTGATCCTAATCTTTCTTTTGCTGTTGAGGGTAGTATCATGACGTTATATTACAGCGAATATGAAATTAATCAGTTACAAGATAAAGTTATTGATCAGTCAATAGAAATTGTTAGAATGAGGTTTGATAGTACAGGAACAAAAGAGCCGACTATTCAGCGTCAAGGAGTAAGAGATATTCTGTTGCAGGTTCCAGGAGAAGAGAATCCGGCTGAACTTAAGAGAGTGCTTGGCAAGACCGCTAAACTTACTTTTCATTTAGTAGACGATAGTGCTAATTTAGAGCGTGCTAAAGCAGGCCACGTTCCGCTGGACTCTAAAATCGTTAAATCAGAAGATGGTTCTGAAATAATGGTTATTAAGAAAAAGATTATAGTTAGTGGTGATCAGTTGAATAACGCACAAGCACAGTTTCAAGAAGCTATGCCAGTGGTACATTTCTCGTTAAACAACGCTGGTGCCAAAAAATTTGCTGAAGCGACAACAAAGAACCGTGGCAAGCGGTTGGCGATTATTCTCGATGGACGTGTGTTAAGTGCGCCCGTTATTAATGACCCGATTATTGGTGGTGATGGTATTGTTTCTGGGCATTTTACTGTTGAATCAGCAACGGAGCTAGCTTTAATGCTAAAAGCTGGTGCGTTGCCAGCTCCACTGAAAATCATAGAAGAAAGGTCAATCGGTCCTAATCTAGGAGCAGATTCAATTGAGTCTGGTAAAACTGCTGCTATTGTAGGGTTTATCTTTGTTGCTGTATTTATGGTTCTTGCTTATGGAATTCTTGGGATAATTGCCAATATTACTTTAGTGATAGCGTTGCTATATATATTTGCTCTACTTTCTATGTTGCAAGCTACACTAACCTTGCCTGGTATTGCTGGTATTATTTTAACGATAGGCATGGCGGTGGATGCTAATGTGCTTATATATGAGAGAATACGCGAAGAGCTTACAAAAGGTTGTTCCAACTTATATGCTGTGAAGCTAGGCTTCGAGTCAGCTTTTGCAACGATTACTGATTCTAATGTTACGACTCTAATAGCAGCGTTCTTGCTATATAGCTTTGGCGTTGGGACGATCAAAGGGTTTGCTGTTACTCTAACTATAGGTATTGTTTGTTCGATGTATACTGCCTTGGTAATCACAAAATTAATGATAGACATGTGGCTAAAATACGTTAAGCCCAAAAGTCTTGGATTATAATGGCGCGTTGTTAATGTAACTTAACTATATGTAGTCTTGCTTACAATGAGAAAAATACTATGTTGATTTCTATATTAGCGTATTTTGGTATAGCTTACTTACCAACAAGGTATTTCAAGGTTAAATTTACTTATTCTCTTCCTGCTTCTCTGTCTTTAATAATTGTTTTCTTATATATTTGTGCAATGCGTGAGTTGCTATTTCAGGCTACTTATCTTGTCTATATTGTGGGTATAGTTAGTTTTTGTACTTATGCTTATTTTGATAGAAAGGAATTATGCTACTGTTTGAGGCAATATTTAGGCGAAATTACTATTCTGCTTTGTATTATTTTAATTTATGCCTTTTATACGAGAAATGCATATTTTAGTTCCTGGGATGATTTTTCATTTTGGGGAGGGGCAAGTAAAGAATTATTACTTAGTAATGTTTTAGAAAAACAGGACATGATCACGTCTATAATTCCTCTACATGCTCACTACCCACGTGGACCGGCAGTATATCATTACTTTATGCTAGTGTTTTCGGGATATTCTGAAGCAAAAGCCCTACTTGCGCATTTTATCTTTCATTTAATTTTTTTGGCTCCCTTAATGGCTAATAAAAATTATTGGCACAGTATTTTCATCATCATGCCAATATTAGCTATCATTATGCTTTACACCACTGGTATTCGATCAATTTATAATGATAGTACTATTGGTCTAATGTTTTGTTCAATTGTAGCGATATATATTTTAGAGATAAATAAGAAAAGAGCTATAATCATATCATTACCAATTTTTGTATTATTGCCTTTATTTCGAGAAATTGGTTTGATACTGGCTCTAATAGCTGCTTTGATCATTATCTTTAAAGATATAGGAAAGCCAAAGCAACCGGAATTAAAATATAATTTTATTCTATATTTGTTGATGCTGTGCGCTCCAATAATGAGCAATTTTATTTGGGCAAGTTACTTTAGAGATACGCATGATTTTTTTGGTAGGTCAGAACATAGTTTTGGTAATTTATTGGTTTTAGCCAAATCATTTAACGAACAGAGCTTGCTACTAGTCATAAATTACCTTAAGTTCTTGGCAATATTTTTAATAAAAGAAGGAAGTTTGCTAATTTATGTATTAATTGGATTAAGTTGGTATGCCATAACCAAGTCAAAAAATAAGGAATATGCTTTAGAGTATAAGTTTTATTTTAAAAGTGCTTTAATATTTGGGGGTGTGTTCTCTCTTTGGCGGTTGTATCTCTACTTTTTTGCCTTTTCTTATCACGAGGCGATAAAAACAGCTTCTTTAATAAGGTATTTAGGCTGCTATTGTTTAATATTTGCAATTATAGCTTCTGTGTATTTTAAGAAAGTCCTTCAGCACTATAATATAAAAAGAAATGAGTTCGTAGCTTTATTGATTATTTTTATAGTATCTTTGTTGATTGTTATAAATCAAACTATGAGGATTCAAACTAATTTAAGTTCTGCGCAATTAGAATTTATTCTAAGGGCCAAGGATGTAGGCTTTTTGATTAAACAAGATATCAAGGTACAATTTAATTTTAGCAATAAAAAAGAAGCTTTTGACTGCTTTAATCTGAATTATGCTCTGTCTCCATATTTGAATAATGATGAGCGAGGTAAGTGCTTTGCTGAGTCAATTAGTTATGATTCTAACAATAAATTGCCATTGCAAGATTTACAACAAAAGGATATTGAGTATTGTATTAATAATAAACAAAATTGTAGAGTTGAGTATTTTCCATTCTTGAATAGTATAAAGTTTTATTTCAAGGATTCGCTTGAGTAAGCTATCGAATCCTTGAAGAGCCCTTCCGCAGCGTAAATATATAATAATATTTAGGCATTTAGATGAGGTGAGCATTAAAATTAACGAAGTACTTTTGATTGGAACGGTCTAAGATTTCTCCTCACCACGGAATTAACCTTAAATCCTGCTCATTTTAGTCTTTATAGTTATTAGCTATTTTCTCTTTAAGCTTCTTCATCTTAGTTGCTCCTTCTTCAGCTTCTTTACTAGTAAAATGCTTTTTTCCTAAATGAAATATATTTTCTTCTTCCATCACAATATGAGATTCCAAGCTTTTTTTTATTACAGAAAACAATTCCATCCATTCTTGCTCGTCGTCGACTTTATCTATTTTTTTCATCATGGCCATTACTAAGTCATGTTCATCATGGCCCGTTTTAACTATGATTTTTATATTAAATAAAAAAAACTATTTATTAAATTAATGCTACATCAATAATTAAACATGCATCAATATTTATTTTGTTATTTTTCTACTTTAAATTTAATAATTACTATTAGCTAGCTTATTGTTGTGCGCCAAGCATACTAGTCCACTAAAAAAGAATCTGCGCCAAGCATACTAGTCCACCCCTGCGCCAGAAGAGAAGTCCACTTTCAAAAGAAAAAAAGAGTGATAATTTAGTTAACACA
>TBL_comb48_EPIDRAFT_1002056_pt1 | contig 14231 bp, 6 predicted proteins | sample TroBogEpilimnion_37_FD_10681 | JGI IMG/M metagenome (IMG submission 10681)
CGGAGGCAATGGTCGCACCGCTAGGAACATTGGTGCCACTGAGCACCCATCCGCTGCTAATGCCTGTGCCGCTGCTGGTGATGGCTGCGGTGCTGCTGCACGTGACCGTGGTGCTGCCAGTGGTGATGGCGCATCCGGCCAGGCTCGCTAGGCCTGACGCGGGCTGGTAGAGACTGGCACCATTGCTGTTAGGCACCTTGCGCTCTCCAAAGTAGTTGTAGCGCACCGCATGATACCCGTAGTTGGTGTCGTTGACAGTGTCGATATAGACGACGATCGTGGCATCCCGAATCGAGGTTCTCAAGTTTTTGTCGGTCTGGTTGACGTCGTTTGAGTTGAAGGAACGCCCGGACAGTTCGCAATACTGGACGGTGTGGTGGTAGCCAAAGATATAAATCCACGGGCCATAGTGGGCGTTGTTTGGCGAGGTGTTTGCATAACCGCAGTTGTCGAATTTGCAGTGCGACACGGTCATGAAACGGGAGGTGGGAAGCATTTCAAAAATGTGCCCAGCCGTTCCGGCGTAATCGTTGTTGGGATTAGTGCCAGGGATGTACATGCCGCTGGACGGACCAAACACGACACCTGTAAAAACGATGCCTGTTCCCGCAAAATTGATTGAGCAAAGGTCGGTCACAGTCACGCCGCCAACCGTGGGGTTGTAATTCACATCGCAGGCATACACGACCGCCGGATTCGTCTGCGCCTGAGCATCCGTCATGGAGCCTGTGAGCGTTACGACGAGCCCACCCCAGTTCGTTCCCCCTTTCAGATAGACTCGGTCACCCGCGTTCAGCGTCGCAAAGCTCGCGCCAGACTTGTCCGTCAGCGCATTGAACTGGGTCGCATTGTCCACGAAGTAGCTTGTGGCACGAGCGTCGCAGATCCCAAGAACCACGAACAACCCCAACGTAAGCAGCGTGCGAATGTGGGAGACGTGAATCATGGTCAGGTAGGAGGTGCAAAGTTGAGAGCGTGGCCTGAGGTGCCGCCACCACAACTGCGCACCCCATTTACGCATGAAGTAGGTGAGCATTGCGAGTTCAATTCACTGTGAGCACCACTATCTGGCGGGCCGTGCCGCCGGAATTCGAGGCGCTGACTTCGATGTTGTAGGTGCCTGCGGTGGTCGGTGTACCACTGATGAGGCCGGTGTTGGGGTTCACACTCAGGCCGCCGGGCACGGCCGTGTTGCCGGATTGCAGAATCGCGCTATACCCAGTCGGGCTGTTCGTGGCGGTGATCTGGTAGCTAAATGCAGCACCATGCGTCCCAGAAGCGGTCGCACTGCTGGTGATGACTGGCGGCGCAATCACGGCTGGAATGACCGCGCGGTAAAAGCCTTTGGCCAGCCCCAGACGCGTGGTATCGGTTTCGGTGTACGTGGCTGAAGTGCCGTCGCTGGTGGCTACGCCCACGGTGACCCAGCTTCCTGCCGTCATGTCCGGCGAGTATTGCACCAGGAAGCTCGACCCCGTGGTGGCGTTGAAATCAAAACTGACAGTGTTGTTAGTACCGGTCCGCGTGGAACTGGCGGCGGCTATCGTCTCCGTGGCGGAACTGGTGACGACAAACTGCCCCATCAAGCCGCCATCCTCGTGATTGAGCATGTGGCAATGGAACATGTAGGGGTTGTTCGGGCTGGCAAAGTCGTCGTACTTTGCGATCACCGTCACCGTCTCGCCCTTGGGCACATACACGGTGTCCTTCCAGCCGGATTCATAGCTCGCAGGAAGCCCGTTGGACGATGTCGCCACGCCACCCACCGTGTTGAAGATCTGCGCGCTGTTGCCGCCGGTCTGGAGATTGCGCGCGATGATGTTGAACTTGATGTCGTGAATGTGCAGCGAGTGCCCGAAGACACCACCTGCCTGAATCACCCACTTCTCCACAGCGTTGAGCGGAATGGTGAAATTGTTCACCGTGGGCGAGTAGGCGATGTTATTGAAGCTGAAGCCGGGAGTTCCGCCATTACCGCCAGTAATGCTCACGGTGCGGGTGTTGGTCACATTGGCATTGGTCCAGTAGGTGTTGCTGGCGAGGGTCGCAGGCACCGAAGTGATGGCACCCGAGGTGGCTGCGGCCACGTTGATGTGCAAGACAATGAAGTCGGAATTGCACAGCAGGCCGCCGTTCTCTGGACCCGAGTTGCCATTAGGAGTGCGGGTGTTGGACTCACTGCCACCAAAACCAAAGAAGGCCCCACCGGGTCCGCCCGCCGTGCCGAGATTGTCATAGGCCTTGAGATCAATCGAGGTGCCGACGGTGTCCTGGCTGAGATCGACCAGGATTTCCACGCGCTCGCCGATCATCATCGTCACCTGGCTAACTTGCACGGGCGCGTTCAATAAACCTTGGTCGTTGGCGATGACGTAGAAGTTCCGGTTATCGCTGAAGCCAAAGCGATAGCCACGTTGGATGTCAGCATTGAGGATGCGTAGCCGCACGAACTGTTTTGGCAGACTGACCTGGGGATTCATTGTGCCGTTGACGAGCACGTAGTCGCCGTAGTTGTCCGTGCTGGAGGTACTGCCATCGGCTTGCACATACTGGTTCGCGCTGAACTCATTGGTATTCGCGAGAAAGCGTCGGGTCGTCACCGCGAGTGGGATGTCATCCACGCCGTAGGTACGTGGTAGAGCCAGCGCGGCCTCTTGCGGATCACGCACGATGATGAATCCGCCTGCACCGAGCGTGAGCTGCTCCTGCGTGGCCATGTGCAAATGCGGGTGATACCAGTAGGTGGCAGCATTGTTCTTCATCGTAAAGGTTGGCGACCAAGTCGAGCCCCCAGCCACCACCTGTCGCGGGCCACCATCCATGATCGCGGGAATGTGGAAGCCATGCCAGTGGACGGTGGTAGTCGTCGAACGCAGTAGGGTGGAGTTGGAAAGATCGAGGAGGTTGCTTACATTGATCTGCACGGTATCCCCCTGGTTCATGATCAGCGTCGGCCCCCACATCAAAGCGCCGTTGTAACCCAGAGTCGTCGTGCCCGGGGAGGGGCCAAGCGTTGTCGAGGGATTGATACCGAGCGTCGGATTGGTCGAGGAAAACGTCGGGAACTGTTTGTTCGTCTGATACAGGTTCAAATTAAACGCGGTCCCATTGATCGCCGCAGGGATGACGAGCGGATTGTATGTTTGAGCAGTGGTCAGCGTCACCGTGATCGCGCTGCTGTTCGCCAGATTGCCCGCGCCATCGATGGCGGTGGCGATGATCGCATTAGTGCCAAAGCCGAGCGGCACCGTAGCGGACCAAGTGGTAAAGTTGTTGCTGCTGGTGGCGGCCACATTGTTCACCTTCACGCCGCTGACGCCGGAGAGCGAATCGCTACTCGTGCCCGTGACCGTGATCGAGCTGACAGCGGTGCCCCCCCCGTGGCAGGCGTGCTGATTGAGACCGTGGGAGCCACGGTATCCTGGGTCGAAGAAGTCGTACTGCTGTAAGCCGAGGAGCCGACGCTGTTTGTCGCTAGCACACGATAGTAATACGTCACCCCGTTGGAGAGATTGGCGAATGATGCACTCGGACTCGTGACCGTTTGAGACGAAAGCAGACTGGTGGTGAAGTTGGAGCTTGAAGCAATCTGCAACGTGTAGCTCGTCGCTGTGGCCACTGCTGGCCAATTGATCCATTGAGACGTTCCCGCACTGTAAGCCGGCAGGGTCAAACTTGGTGCTACTGGCGCTGTGGGGATGCCGTTAGTTATGAGCAAGGATGCAGCGCGCGTGGTACTGCCGCTGGCGTTCGTGGTGTTGGTAAAAGTAATCGTGTCATTGTAACTCGCGGCGCTGAGACTGTTAGCGCTCGCTGTGTTAATGGAGGCAGTAACCGTGGTATTGGCTCCGGCAGCCAGCGTGCCGCTGGTACTGGAGAGGTTCAGCCATGCCGCTGTTTTGCCAGCGGTCCAGCTCAGCGTACCAGTGCCGGTGTTGGTGAGCGTGTAGCCAAGGCTTGCAGGTGTGAACGTCCCACTGCCAGCCGCACCCGAGGCGGAGAACGCGGTGCTCGGCGTGACGGCCATCACCGGAACGGCCGCGACCACGGTGTAGGAACCGGTACTGGTGGAAGTGCCCGCACTACTATCAGTCGCGGTGATGGTGTAGCTCACGGTGGTGCCGGTAGTCTGCAGCGGCAGTTGCACCGAATACACTCCATTCCCCGTGCTGGTCATCGCTAGAGTCACCGGGGCACTGCCCACGGTGGTGGAGAGGGTGATGTCGTCGATGTTCACCAGTGGCGCGCGTGTGGGTGCCGGAGGATTGTAGCCGCTGAATTGAAAACGCAGCTTCAGCGTGTTGACCATTTCGCCAGCAGCAAGGCTGTAGGTGAACTGCGTGAATCCATGATTGACCGTCGCTGCTGCCAGTGGCACCGCCGACGCCGTGATCGTAGCGTTGGTGCTCATGACAAAGTGCGTAGTGTCCGTGATCGAAAGCACCGTCGCGGCGGATGGCAGATAGCTGGCGGTAAAATTTTGATTGGTGGCAGTCTGGTTTGCAGCAGAACTCAGCACAAAGGTCGTGCTGTTGGTGATGGAGGCAACGGTGCCGTTGAGGGGGAGTCCCGGGCCGGAAACGACCATGCCGACCAGCAGTTTGCTAGTATCTGCGCAGGTCACCGTGGTGCTGGTAGCCGTGGTGGCGCAGGAGGTAAGAACCACGGTGGCCAATGCGGTGAAGGTCTGCGCTGAGTTCGTGGCCGAGGCATTCGCACTGAGGACGAACTGCGTTCCGTTGGTGATGGAGCTCACGGTGGAGTTGTTGGGAATGCCAGTGCCAACGATAACCATGCCGGCAACCAGCCCGGTTGTGCTCGCGCAGGTGATGCTCGTGCTGCCGCTGGTCGTGGAGCAGCCGGTGAGGCTCAGGCTTTGTCCCGTCAGCGCCATCCCGGCTGCAAGGCCAACGGTACTCGTGCAGGTCACGTTTGGGCTACCACTTGTCAGCACGCAATTCGCGAGGTTCACACTGCTTGAATAGGATTCACTGGCGCGTGTATTCCACGTCGTGCCGCCATCGGGGGAAAGCTGCATCGTCCAGCCGTTCCCGGCCACGAGGTTTTGCCTCTGCACCCAAAACTGCAATGTGCCCGCAGTGCCAGCGGCAGGGATGGCGTTGGTGGTGGTCACCATCGTGTCAGTGTAACTGCTGCTCCCTTTGCTAAGCTGCAGACCGCAGCCTGCGGCCGTGAGCGTGACGCCACTGCCAGTCGCCGTGGCATTGGCGCTGATGACGAACTGCGTGCTGTTGGTGATGGAAGTGATCGTGGCATTGTTTGGAATGCCCGCGCCTGTGACCACCATACCGGAGAATGAAGCCGTGTAGGTCTGCGCCGAGTTCGTGGCGTTGGCCGGTGGATTCATGACAAACTGCGTGGAGCTGGTGATCGAAGAAATCGTCGCCCCATTCGGGATCCCCGTACCGCTGACATTCATCCCGGGTTGCAGGCTGGCGGTGCTTGCCACCGTAACCGTGCCGCTGCCATTGGTGGTGGAGCCGCCCGTCAGGCTCTGCGTGACGGCCGCCACCAGCCCCACCGTGCTGCCGCACGTCACCGTCGCGCTGGCATTGGTCGTCGAGCAGTTAGTCAGAGTGATGCCGCCCCCATAGAGCGTAAGCGCAGATCCGGCACCCGTCGCTGCGGTGCTCATAACAAAAGTTGTGGCATTCGTCACGGAGCTGACGGTGGTTCCGGCGGGCACATTGGGACCATACAAAATCATACCGGGCCACAGGCCGGTCGTGCTCGCGCAGCTCACGCTCGTGCCGCCACTCGTAGTCGTGCAGGCAGTAAGAGTGATCGGCGTGGTATGATTGGCAGCACCACCCGCCTGCGTCACCGTGCCGCCGTTGAGCGAGGAGACCGTCCACGCATTCAGCGCGCCCGATCCGCTGCCGCTCCATGGGTTCCCCAGCGGAATGGTGGTCATGATTTCGTCAAACACAGTGCCTGTCGTTTGCGCACCGGTATTGTATTGCAACTGCACGTTGGAAATGGTCCTGCCTGTCGCTGGCGCTACGTTTGCGGTGACGGTAACAGCATCGGTGTTCGTCGGTGTCGTTGGATTCGTGGCAACCGAACTCACCGTGGTGAGTGTACCGACAATAAGCACAAAACTGCTACTGGCAGTGAACTCGCCATCCGTCACACTGACAGTGATCGTGGACGAACCGGTCAGTCCAGTGGCAGGTGTGACGGTGACGGTGCGAGTGGCACCGCTGCCACCCAAGACCACATTTGCCGCAGGCACCAACGTGGTGTTCGAAGAATTGCTGCTCACGGTGAGAATCGCCGGAGACATCTCGGCATCTCCGACAGTGAATGTGATGGCGCTTGTCGCCGTGCTTACCACTGTGTTTTGAGCCGCTATGGTGCTGATGGTCGGCGCAGTGTTGAAAGTGGCGAGTTGCGTGACAAGTGCATTGTAGGCGGTCTGTCGTGCAGTCGTCATTGCACCCACACCACCGGCCAGCAGATTCGTGGCCTCATAGGGATCGGCCTGCAGATCGTAAAACTCATCGGTTCCGGTCGCGTTGCGGATCAGCTTGTACTGGCTGTCGCGCAGGCAGCGTCCGCCGAGCGTTGGGAATGCGACGTCGAATTCTTCACTATAGATAAGCGAGGACTGCGTGCTGGTGGCATTTCGCAACACCGGCAGCAGGCTCTTGGAATCAATCGTTGCGCCAGCGGTCGTCACAGTGCTTGCGACATTAATGCCCGCCATTTCCAAAATCGTGGCATAGAGATCCACAAAATGGGTCAGCGCATCCGTCGTGCGCCCCGGCGAAGCGACATCTGGGCCGCGAATGAACAACGGCACACGAATACCGCCCTCGTAGAGTGTGGACTTCGCCTTGTTCGGGGCGACCGGCGACTGGGCTACGGAGCCGCTGTTCGGCGCAGTGTTACCGTAGGTGCCATTGTCACCTACGAAGATGACGTTCGTCTTGTTCAAGTCCACATTGGCGAGCAGCCGCCCAAGTTCCGTGTCGAGCGCCTGGATCATCGCGTCATAATAGCTGCGCGGATTGGCGAGGATGTCTGCGGTAGTGTTAGGCAGAGAAGCATAGTTGGGACAAAGATTCGTCGGCGGGAGCTGATACCAGGGTGAATTTTGCGTGATGTGCGGCGCGTTGAACGCGACCGTCGTGAACCACGGCTTTCCCGCGCTCGTCTGCGTATTGATGAACGTGATCGCGTCGTTCACGAGATCCGTCGTTTCATAGGTCGTGGACGTGCTGCTGCTGGTGCCGGCCTGGGTTCCGTCGGAAACGACTTTGGTCCAACTGTAGAAGTCGGAGAGCTGCCCCGGCAGTGATCCAGAAAATGCGGGCCAGCCGCCGATGAGACACGGGCCAAGGTTAGCATTCGTACCCGAGAGCGCAGTGAGGTGCCATTTCCCAAAATGCTTGAGCTGGAAGTTAAGAGCACTGTTCGCAGCGAATGCGCGCGGCAGCGTGAACTCCGTCTGTTGCAGAAAATTGTTCGATGACGCAGCAACGACATTGCCGACGCCGGTGCGGTAGCCATAACGTCCCGTGAGAATGCATGAGCGCGACGGCGAGCACACGGTGGAGGTGTAGGCGTGATTGAACTGCAGGCCGTTGGCGGCGAGCGCCGTAATGTTCGGCGTCGGCGGGAACTGGCCGGTGCCGCTGTTGCCGAGCAGGCTCGAATACTGCGAGAGCACATCAATGCCAACGTCATCCGCGATGATGAGCAAAATGTTGGGCGGAGTCACTGTGACTGTAAAAGTCGTGCTCGTCGTGCTTGAGCCATTGCTGACAGTTACGGTGATCGTGGCCGAGCCAGTTTGACCGCTAGCAGGAGTCACCGTGACGGTGCGACTGGCACCGCTTCCACTGAATGTGACGTTAGCTGCGGGCACCAGGGTCGGGTTGCTGGAACTCGCGCTGAGCGTCAGACTTGAGACCGCCGTCACTGCGTCACCGACAGTGAAGGTCAGTGCCGTTGTCGCATTGTTCTTCATCGTTGTAGCGTTGGAAATGCTGGTGATGGTCGGCGGGGCAACCGTCGTCGTCGCCGATCTGACGACAAAGATGGGATAGGACGAAGTTTTGGCCTCATAGCTGATAATGCCCTGCGAGTTGCGCGTGGGACCATTGGCTGCCAGCACCGTGTTGTTAATACCAGTCTCCACCAGCCAGGCCTTGGTGGTGTCTCCGCGCAGACTGGTGGACGACCAGCAGGCTGTGGGCGGTGCCAGCGCTTTCAAGGTCAGCAGGGAGCCGCTGCCGGTCGCCGCGCTGCTCATGACGAAGGTGGTGCCGCTGGTCACTGAGGTGATGGTGGGCACGGTGGTGTTTGAAACGTAGGTGGAGGCAACGTCCGTGGCGTCCACGATGGGCATGCCGGGCAGCAGGCCCGTGGTGTCAGCGCAGGTCACCAGCGTGCTGCCGCTTGTCGTGGTGCAGTTGGTGAGCGTCTTGGCGAACACCGTGCGGTTAATGCTGGCCTTGATGTTGGTCGTGCTCGTGGCGGTGGTCAGTGTGTAGTCAGTGAGCGTCTGCAATTCCTTGATGTTCGGCAGACGCCAGTCCGTGTAGCCATCGAGGGAGAGGTTCTCGGCATAAGAGAGCGCCGCATCCCAGGTGGTGGCGGCAGCGGGCACCTGCGTCCACATCAGCCCCGTGTCAGTGTCGGTGACAGTGCCATCAAGATTGTTCACATAACTGTGCAGGTTGCTCGGCTTGGTGCCGCGCACGTAGCGGGCACTGTAGCGGTAGATGCCTGGAGGGGTGTAGCTCAGCGTTTCCGACTTCGGCTTACCACCAAGGCCCCCGCCCGCATTACTGCACCACACGTTGGTCGTGCTGTTGCCATAGATGTCACTCGTCCACCAGTAATCCGCCGTACCGGCTGGATTGTTGGGAAAGTATGTCGTGTCGAGCGCAGGATTTAGGTTCTGGTGATTAAAAATGCTAAACAGCTCAGCTGGGGTCGGCAGTCGCCAGTCTGTGTAGCCGCCCGTGGACACGGTGGTCGCGTTGGCCACCGCCGTCTCCCAGGTCGATTCGCCGTTGTCCATCTTCTGCCACATCAAGCCGGTGACGTTGTCGGTGATCGTGCCATCCGCATTGTCTGTGAATGACTGCGCATTGATCGTGTAGTCCGAGTCCTCCCCAAAAGTTGTCGTGGCTTTCAGCGTCTGACTTGTGTCCGGGAGCTTCACTTCACTCCATCCTGCCACCGTGTAGGCGGCCAGGCGATTGCTCGCGGCAGTGCCGGCCGTACCTGCGCCACCCGTGGAAGGAGTATAGGTGTTGGTGGTCGTCACCACCGGCCCGCTGAGATTGCCGCTGATAAGCGCCTGCGCGCGCCACGTCACCGTGAGCGTGCGTGGATTCACGTTGCGATTGATCCTCCAGCACTCGTCGTAGTTGGTGCCGCTCATGTTCACGCGCATGACGTACTGGTCGTTCGTGGCACCCGCCATTGGGACGGCGGTGAAACTCTGCGCGGTAGTGGTGGCGATAGCTGGCTGACTGATGACAAACTGCGTCGCGCTGGTGATGGAAGTCACCGTAGAATTGTTGGCGACGCCCGCCCCCACGATGGCTAGGCCGGTCACCAAGCCAGTGGTGCTCGCGCAGGTGATGGTCGTACTTTGGAAAGTCGAGGCACATCCAGTCAAATTGATGCTAGTCGCAGGCAGACTCAGGTTGCCACTGCCATCCACCACCAGCGGAGCCGGATTCAGCATCGCCACGATGGATGCACCGCCAATGGGCTTCGCATTGTAGCCGCCAGTGCCATCCTGGCGGATGCTGCCTACCTCCGGCTGCCCATCCACCTGCCCTCCCAAATTCACCACGGTGCCGTAGAAACTCGTCATCGTGTAGGGCGACTGCGGCGTGCCATACGGATGCGTCGCGTCCACGGTGTTGTTCCCCACCGCGTGGTAGTGGTAGCCCCAGCCACCGTGGTTGTGACCGCCGTTTGTATCCAGCGCCTGCCGCGTCGTGCCATCCGGTTCCACATAGCCGTAGATCGGATAACCATCCAGCGCCCAGGCCACGGCCTTGTCATCGCTCAACGGTCCGCCAAAGCGGCTGGAAAGGTGCATCGGGATGATGTGGTAATGGTAATCATCCGCCAATCCGCAATGGCCGCCGTAGTAGTCGAGTTCGCCAATTTCATACGACACCCGGCCCGTGTTGTTGGCCGGATTGAAAATCGCCACGCCATTGGACGCGAGCGCGATCGCACCACGCTGGAAATTGTTCGTGGTCGAGCCTGGGGTGAAGATGAGCGTCGGCGTGGCCGCTGGCGTCGGCACCAATGGCAGCCGCCAGTAGTTCGGCTGACCAAAGCCCAGCGAAGTCGTCGTCCCCTCGGGGTTCGGCGTATTCGCAAAATACGCCACCGGCAGCGGGATCTGCTGCTGCCAGGAAGTAATGCCTGCCATCCGGTTCGGCATCCCGTCCGGCAGGTTGTCTGACTCTTCGTAGAATGTGGTGCCGTCCCAGTAGAAGCGCACCTTCGGCTTGAATGGCGCAAACGAAGCCGCCATCAGCGCCCCATTGCCCGTCGGTGCCACATACGGCGAAATCTGCGCCAGCGTCGCCATGCGCAGCAGCGAGGCAGCGCTCATCTGCGCACCTGCGGCGACTTGCACCGGGTTTTTCAGCACCGATGGTTGCGTCGGTGCAGTAGCAGCAAGCTGCGGCAAACGCTTGCCCGCTGAGGAGGCAAGAAAGTCATCCAAGATATGCTGGCGCATTTCCTCCGTGAACACCGTTCGGCCAGACTTCACCGGCGCATCAGTCGACGTGTGAGCCAAGCAGAACGACGGAAAAGCACACACCAGCGCCAAGACATTGGAAGATGACAATTTCATACATTCTCATGCTGGAACCGCCATGTCAGTGCCCCGTGAGCGTTCGGACCATGATTTGTCAGCAAACAGTAAAGATCGCCTCCGCCATGAAAACAAAAGAACCACGTTCGCGTTTGTTGGCGCTTTTCTTTGGGGCTTATTTCAATGCCCTGCTCGAAGAGAACAAAAAAAGATGCGGGGTATTTTGTTGCGCAAAGAGCATCAACCGTTTTCGGTTTCGGGGGCGATGGCGACGGTGACTTGCAGGGTGGTGCAAGTAAAAGGTCCGAAGATGGAAGCCAGCGCCACATCAGCCGCATCCCGGCCATAGGCAATGATGATTCGATTGCCGCCGGGTTGATCTTCGGTGGCGTCGAAGGTGAACCACTGCCCGCCAATGTAAGCCTCGAACCACGCGTGGAGGTCCATGGGCTCCAGACCGTGGACAAAACCCACCACCATGCGTGTGGGGACATTGATGGCACGGCAGAGGGCGATGCCCAAATGAGCAAAGTCACGACACACGCCGCGCCGAGTCACCACGGTCTCGAGAGCGGAGGTGGATGAGTTGCTGGTGCCCTGCTGAAATTCAATGTTATCGTGAATCCAGTTGCGCAGGCTAATGACGTTCTGGTAGCTGCTAGGTGCGTTACCCACAATGAAGGTCGCGAGATCGCCCAACTTGTCGGACTGACAGTAGCGGCTGGGCAGGAGGTAATGCAGCACTGCCACGGGAAGTTGCTTCACGGACTGGAGCTGGGCCAGCGGCTGGCTTTCCAGCTCCGTCGGCACCCAGGCCCGGCATTTCATGGAGTAGTGAAAACGACCTTTTGGCATGACGATCCTCTGGCAGAGGTTGCCATAAAAATCCGTGTATTCTTCCACCGGCACGCGGGGGCTGATATCGAACTCCTCCCGGATGATCCACTGGCCAGAACCGCTGCGCGGACGAAGCATGAAGATGGCGTGAATCTCGACGGGAATTAAATATTCAAGGCAGCAGGAAGCGTCAATAATCATGGCTGAGAGCGGGTGGTCTCTCGCTCACCGCACCCATGATTACCATGGGGAATACACCCCAGTAGTCCACCCGTTGCTTGTTCCTCCTTAGCGGCGATGGTCCATCCCATGGCTTTTCAAATCAATGCTGAACTTCAATACGACGTGCTGATGCGCAGCACGGTGCTCCTGAGCATTCATGCGCTGGCGACGCAGAATCAAAAGCTGCATCAGGAATCCTTCCAGGTGACACTCGGTGTGGCGTGGGAAGAGCTGCCAGTCGGGACAGGCGAGAACCGTTACATCCGCTTGGACACTGGAGATGCCACCAAGCTTGAAGTGAGCTACGCGGTGATGGCCGAGACGCGCTACAAAATCGTCAGTCACGAAGAGATTCAGGATATACCGATTTCTGAGATCCAGCGTTCGGCCATCTCGTATCTGTTCCCCAGCCGTTATTGCCAGTCTGACCGAATGGGGAGGCTGGCAATGAAGATGTTTGGCAGCATCGACCATCCCTACAATCAGGTGGTGGCCATCGCGGACTGGATCTTTGAAAACATCGACTACCTCAGCGGCGCGACGAATGAGGAGACCTCTGCCTTTGATACGGTGACGCAGCGCGCAGGTGTGTGCCGTGATTTTGCGCATCTCGGCATCGCTTTCTGCCGGGCGCTGTCGATTCCGGCGCGTTACTTTGCCGGCTATGCCTGCAACATGCAGCCACCAGATTTCCACGCCTGTTTTGAGGCCTGCATCGGGAACCGCTGGTTCATTTTTGATCCCACGCGACTGGCTGCGCTCAACGGACTGGTCCGCATCGCCACCGGCCGCGATGCTGCGGACGCTGCAGTCGCCACGATCTTCGGACAGATGCAGATGACCGGCATGTCGGTGTCCTGTGTGTCAGACAATTTTCAACCGCTGAGCGCCGCCGATCTGGCGGGACGAGCGATTTTGATCGAGCCATGAGCGACAGCCATCTGCTGAGGATCATCCACCGCACGCACTACCAATACGCGCAGGTGGTAACCTTCGAGATGCACCGTCTAGTGATCCGCCCGCGTGAGGGACACGACCTGCGCGTGGAGCGGCTGAACCTTTCCATCACGCCGGCGGCAGATGTCACATGGGCCTGGGATATTTTCGGAAACTCGATTGCTTACGCACATTTTCGTGAACCGGGCAGCGAGTTGATATTTGATGTGGATGTGGTGGTGCGGCGCTTTTTTTCGCCGGATGCGCCACCCCAAAAGCCACACAGCCCGAATCTCTATCCGTTGGAGTATGACCCGTTGGAGCAGGCGATTCTGAAGGGCTACATGACACCGGTCTTCGCTGAGGAAACGGCGTCCATACATGAGTGGATCGGCACGCTGCCAAATCCCAGAGGTTTTCCAAGCGCCGAGGCTTTCGTGCTGCAACTGGCAGAAGCGATCCACCAGAATATCCGCTACAAAAGCCGTGATCAGAAAGGGGTGCAGTCGCCCGGAACCACCTTGTCTCTGGGAAGCGGGTCGTGCCGCGATGTGGCGACACTGATGATGGAAACGCTGCGCCATCTGGGCATCGCCGCACGCTTTGCCAGCGGCTATCTGGACTGCCCGGCCACGCGTGCAGCACGTGGCTCGACCCATGCGTGGGCAGAGGTGTATTTCCCGAAGTTGGGCTGGCGTGGCTTTGACCCCACCACGGGAAAGCGGTGCGAGCATCGGCACATAGTCACAGGCACAAGCCACCATCCACGCGGTGTGATGCCGGTGACAGGGAGGTACTTCGGGCCATCAGGTGCGTTCCATAGCATGGTGGTTGGCGTGGAGTTTTCGACGCCGGAGCAGTAGCTTTAGAATGAGCCACCATGAGCATTACCGGCACGCTCCTTTTACAAAATCGCGAGGCTGGTTTTCAGCACGGTGTCGGGATAGAGCGAGATGCTGTCGATGCCTTGCTCGACGAGGAACTGGGCGAACTCGGGGTAGTCGCTTGGGGCTTGGCCGCAGATGCCGATCTTGCGGTGCTTCTCATGACAGACCTTGATGACTTGCGCGATCATCGTTTTCACGGCCGCATTCCATTCGTGGAAAATGGGCGTAGCGATCTCGCTCACACGATCCACGCCAATACAAGTTGCCAGAAAAATTTGTTTCCCGCCACTTCATTTGATGCACTGGCATCCTGTCATCCGAGGCCATGCGGAGCTCAAGCAGCCTGAACAATAGCGAGATCGACAAAGATTACCCCAACTGGCTCGCCGGTCCGAAGTGTGACCTCAAGACTGTTCATGCCTTCGCGCAGCAGCTTGAAAGGAAGGGTCCAGGCGCGCAATTCCTCCGGTTTGCCAAGCAACGACGGATAAGGCACGGGAAAAGGCTCAGAGACATCGTGT
>TBL_comb48_EPIDRAFT_1002070_pt1 | contig 14185 bp, 7 predicted proteins | sample TroBogEpilimnion_37_FD_10681 | JGI IMG/M metagenome (IMG submission 10681)
GACTCCATCAACTAGTAGCACAACTGGTGCTCTTCAAGTTGCTGGCGGTGCAGGAATTGTAGGTAATCTAAACGTTGGTGGCAATGTTAATATTACTGGCAATATAAATGCAGTTCTTTCAAATGTTATTACACAAAGCGGTGTGTTCTATGGCGCACCAACTACTGGATTTAATGCACTTTATGCTGGTCAAACTGGTTATACTCCACTTGCACAAACTCTCGTTCAAGTCAGTGGAAACTATAACGGATTTGTGCAAGTAAACGAACAAAATACAAACAGTGGCGCAAGTGCAAGTACTGACTTTATTGCTACAGCAAATAATGGTAATGATAATGATACCTATATTGATTTGGGTATCAACAGTAGTGGTTATGTAAATGCTACCTATGCTTTACAGGCAGCAAACGACGGTTATCTATATGTTGCTGGCAATACAACAACTGGTGGCGGTAACCTTGTAATTTCTACTACTACTGCAAACGATATTATCTATTCACTTGGTGGCATTGCAACTGCAAACGAATTTGCTCGTATGAGAGCAAACACAAATAGTTTTGTGATCAGTAGTACTACAAATTCAACTTCTACTACAACGGGTGCACTACAAGTTCGTGGTGGCGTTGGTGTAAGTGGAAATGTTAATGTTGGCAGCAATCTTTATGTAACTGGCGCTACATTTAGTGGCACCATATTAAATTATGTTCCACAGTATTCATATTTCCAACACGGCGGAAACATTAACAACTATGTTCAAATAGTTAATCAAAACCTAAACGGCGGAAATCAGGCAACAACTGATTATGTTGCTGTTGCAAATAATGGTAGCGATAGCGATACATTTATTGATTTTGGTATCAATAGCAGTGGTTATAATCAAACTGCTTATAATTTAACAGGTCCAAATGATGGTTATCTATATGTTGCTGGTAACACAACAACTGGTGGTGGAAATCTTGTAATAAGCACATATACACTAAATGATATCGTATTCTCACTTGCTGGTTCTGCAACTGGCAATGAAATTGCTCGTTATCGTGCTAATACAAACAGTTATGTTATTAGTAGCACTACTAATTCAACTTCTACTACAACAGGCGCACTACAAGTTCGTGGTGGCGCTGGTGTAAGTGGAAACATTTACAGTGGTGCAAATATCTATGCTACTACTGCAATTTCTGCGCCAACAATGTTGAATAGCAACATTTATCCACTAAGTGGTAGCGATCTTTATAAGAATACTGGTGCAAATGGTAATCTTTGGATTAACTATAACGGTGTTGTTGCTAATGTTATTGTCAATGGCAACACTGCTGCAAACTATGGTAATCTATTCATTGTTAATGGTGCAACTGGTCAAGTCGGTATTAAACAACCAATTGGTTCATTTATTGGCAATGCAAGTTTCCAAGTTAATAGCACAGATAGTATTATAATTCCAGTTGGAACAACCTCACAACGTCCAGGCAATGCTACAATTGGTATGATGCGTTATAATACACAAGTTGGACAGATTGAGTTTTGGAATGGAAGTCAATGGAATACAACTGCTGGTTCATTCACTGTAATCAGTGAAAATACATATACTGGCGATGGTACAACCACTGCATATACTTTAAGTCAAAGTGCAACTACTAATGCTACACTGGTAATGATTAATGGTGTGGTTCAAATACCAATTACCGCTTATAGCGTAAGTGGAACTACATTAACATTTACCGAAGCACCACTATCTACTGATATTATTGATGCTCGTGTTATTACTACTACTAGTCAAGTAAGTGCTATTACCGCGGGTACTAGTGCAATCAATATAACTGATACTGGCGCAGGCACTGGCAACGCATCTACAATTGTTAACAGCACTGTAAGATATATTGCTAACACTGGAACAACTGGTAGTAATTATTTCAATGGTGGTCAAGCACCAACTATGGGCAATATTGCTCTTACTCAAAATACTCCTACCGCAATTGATAGTTTCTCAGCTAGTGCTTTCCGCGGTGCCAAATATGTAATCAAGGTAACTGATGGCACAAATAACCGTTATAGTATGGCAGAATTAATTGTTGTTCACGATGGAACAACGCCAACTAGTCAAATTTATGGCGTAGTAAACACAGGTGCCAATGCACTTGCAAACTTCTCTACTTCATTAAGCGGTGGAATTGTTTATATGAACGCAAACACTTGGAGCAGCACGGCATCTGCTACAATGTTCCCAACTTATATGCCAGTATAATAGCCAGCAGGGAGATATGGAACTATGGCAAATACAAATTTTACGGTACATAACGGTCTCACCGTAGGACCACTTTCTATTGATGCATCAACTGGTAGTATTTCTACTAGTGGTACTATTACGTCTACAAACGCAAGCCCAATGGCATTTTCTACTATTAATGCTGGCACCATAGGTAATAGTGGTGCTGCATTTACAGGTGCTACATTAGTTACTACTGGTAATATATATGGTGGTGGCAATATAATTGCAGCAAGTGGAACAGCAAGCACAAGTTTAACAACTGGTGCACTAGTTGTAAGTGGATCAGGTGGCGTTGGTGTTGGTGGTACTGTAACCGCTGCAAATGTCGCATCTGTTAGTGGAACAAATGTTGGATATCTTACTGCCGATGCAAACTATGTTCATATTGGTGCAGCATCTGCTACCCAATTAAACTGGAAAGTTGCAGGTCAAACTCCTGCATTCGTTGCTGCAAACGGCAGTGTTGTAATTACTGGTAACTCATCTCTAAACAGTAGTGGCGCTGGTAACCTGTTTGTTCGTAACAATACTGGTGCCGCTGTTGGTATGGCAATTACTGATGCTGTTAGTTTTCACGTTGGAACAGTAACCAATAGTCAATTTAACTTAAAACAAAACAACACAACACAAGCATATATCGATACAAGCGGTAACGTAAATGTTGTTAATAGTTTATATGTTACTGGTAACTTAGTTGTTAGTGGTGCAATTACTACTACTGGCAGTAATAATATTACTACCACTAATAAAAATTTAGTGTTAGCAAATAATCAAACAACTGGTGCTGGCATTGATGGTGCTGGTATATATCTTGGTTCACCAACTGTTGCAAGTTGGGTTTATAATAATGCTACAACTAGTTGGCAAAGCAATGAAAACGTATTGCCATCAACAAATAACACATTAAATCTTGGTGGCAGCAGCAATTATTGGAATACAATTTATGTTGGAACTGTCACGGCAAGTGGTGGTATTAGTGGAACTACTGGAACATTTAGTGGAACTGTAAGACCTACTGCAAACGCAAGTGTAACTCTTGGTTCATCAAGTTTTTACTGGTCAACAGTCTATGGTGTATCTTTTGTTGGTACATCAACTACTGCACAATACGCCGACGTTGCAGAAAAATATACAAGCGATGCGCAATATGAACCAGGCACTGTTTTAGATTTTGGTGGCGAATATGAAGTTACCATCAGTAATATTAATGGCAGTCAATATGTTGCTGGCGTAGTTTCAACTAATCCTGCTTATCTTATGAATAGTGGTTTAGAAGAAGGTTCTGTTGCTGTTGCGTTAACTGGTCGTGTTCCTTGTAAGGTTACTGGACCTGTTCGCAAAGGTCAAATGATGGTGTCGAATGGTGATGGAACTGCTCGTGCAGAAAACAATCCAACTATGGGTAGCGTTATTGGTAAAGCACTAGAAAACTTTGGCGATGGAGTAGGCGTTATAGAGGTTGTTGTTGGTCGTCTCTAATAGGGTAAATACTATATTAGAGAACCGCAATGGCAATTACTCGTCAAGTTTCAGACTATAAAGATAGCGTCAAGGCAGCAACAACTGGTGCAAATATCAACCTTGCGGCAGCACCAAATACCCTTGACGGTGTTTCGCTTGTTGTAGGTGATCGTGTTCTTGTAAAAGATCAGACTCCAAATACATTGAATGGTATCTATCGTGTTGCAACATTAGGCACGGGTTCAAATGGCGTTTGGACAAGAACAGGTGATTTTAATGATTGGCGCACCATTACAAGTGGCGCACTTACCTTTGTTGAACAAGGTGCAATAAGTGGAAATATATTTTATTATATTCCTGGTGGTGAACCTAATGTTACTGTTGGTTCAACTGCTATCACTTTTGCTAATCTTTATACTTTAATTGATACTACTGCTCCATTACAAGTTGTTACTAATTATGGCAATATAACAACCAATCCTATAACTGCTGCAAGTTTTACAACTAGCAGTGGCGGACAAATAAGTGGTTATTTAAACGGCGCAATAGGTGCAAACACAGCCAACAGCGGCACTTTTACAAGTATTACAACTACTGGAACAAGTGGAAATATTGTAGGAAGTGGCACTAGTTACATAGTTGCTGGTTATCTAGTAGCAAATAACAATGTATACGGCAACGCTTATCTTTGGTATAACAACAATGCGCCACTTGCAACAACTATTACAGGAACTTATAGCAATAGTAACGTTGCTTCGTATCTACCAAGTTATAGTGGAAATTTAACTGCTGGCAATATAACAACAGTTAGTGGTGGGCAGTTAGCTGGTTACTTCACAGGTACGATTGGTGCTAATGCTGCCAATAGTGCAACATTCACAACAGCAACAATTACCAATTCGCTTAATACAACTGGTCTTGGAACTGGCGCATTAGTTCTTACACAAGGCGGCGCATCGATCCAACAAGATTTGTATGTTGGTGGTAACATTTATGCTGCAAATCTAATTAGTGAGACATCACAGACGCTTGTTGTAAGCGATCCGCTTATATATCTAAGTGCTAATTCTGGTTCTTACAACTATGATATTGGTTTTTATAGTCACTTTACAGGTGGCAACATTGGACAATATGCACATACTGGACTTACTAGAAATTATCTTGATAATGCTTGGTATTTGTTTAGCAATGTTGCACCAGAACCAAGCGGTGGTGTAATAAATCTAGGCTATTCAGGAATTGTTTATGACACCCTAAAACTGGGCGCAGCCCTCATACAAAATACAACTACTGCAAGCAGCACTACAAGCGGTGCGCTACAAGTTAGTGGTGGTGTTGGTATAGTTGGAAATGCATATGTTGGTGGTAATGTTTATACTGCTGGTTTATACAATCTAAGTGGTGCTGCATTTAGTTTGCCTACAAAGGTTACAAATAGTAATACTGCACCATCATCACCAAGCAAAGGTGACCAATGGTATCAAGCAAATACAGATATTCTTTATGAATATATTACAGATGCGTTAAGCAATTCTTATTGGTTTGATATTTCAACTCGTGGTGCTACTACAAATGCACAAGTAAGTTATAGCGCAGTTTATAGCAACGTATATTATTATGGTAATGGCAGCATACTTGGTGTTAATTTTACAAGCAGTGCAAGCGCACCAATTTCTCCAAATCTTGGTGATCGTTGGTATCGCACAAGCAATGACGTGTTGTATGAATATGTTCAAGATAGTGCAAATAATAAACTATGGTTAGATGTTAGCAGCAAGAGTTTACCAAGTGCTACTGCAACTTTTGCAAATTTAACTGTTACAGGTAATGCTAGTGTTGGAAATATAACAAGTAGCGGACAAGTTGTTGGATATTTCAATGGAGCAATTGGTGCAAATGGTGCTAACAGTGGCACATTTACTACTTTAACTGCAAATAGCAACACTTCATTGAATAATTATGCAAATCTTTATATTGCAAATGGTAGTACATCATCAACAAGTGCACTAACAATTGTTGGCAATGTTTATGGTCAAGGTGGTAATGGTTATCTTGATTTTCTTAAATTACAAAACACTTATAGTGCCGCAACCAATCCTAACAAATTTTTTCGTGTAAATTCTACGGGTGGCGTTGAAATTATCAACAGTGCATATTCAAATACCATAATTCAAATACAAGATAGTGGCGACACAACAATTGCTGGTAACTTGACGGTCAGTGGTTCGGCTGGTATTACAATGCCAAATCGTCCTGCATTTCGTGTATACGGCTCTGGTGGAACAGGTATCAGTGCGACAACAACATTGACCAGCAGTAATTTTACGCTTGACTATCAACAAGGGTCAGGTTTAAATACATCAACTGGTATATTCACTGCTCCTGTGGCTGGATTATACATGATAACATTAATTATTAGAACTAACAGTAATAGTAACAGTAGTATTGGTCAAGCACTAGTTAGAAAAACTGCTGCTATCGGTGGCGCAACATCAACTCAAATTATGGTTGAGTTCGGTCCAAATACGACTATGAATCACGCAGGTGGTAGCACGATTGCTAAAATGGCACTAAATGATACTCTTCAAACTATTGTTACTAGTGGAACATTAAATTTTGATGGCAATGACAATTGGAGCGTGGCTTATATTGGTTAATTGCCAGTATAATATTCACTAAATATCCTTATGAGTTTTCCAGTATCACCTACAAATGGTCAAACCGCAGTTGTTAATAATACTACCTATGTTTATGATAGTATGGCTGGCACGTGGACTGTTAGCCCAAGCACAACAATAAACAATCTCACACTAAGTGGCAGCACTATTTCTACAAGTGCATCTACTGGTACGCTAGTTGTTGGTGGTGGTATGGGTGTAAGTGGAAACATTTACTTAACTGGCAATCTTGTAACAAATACTGGTATTACCGCACAATCTAACATATCAGCACAAACCGCTAACGTATACGCTAACTACATAGTAGCAAATAGTGGTTTGAGTGGAACGTTAATAACTAATTTACAAACAAATATTACAACTGTTGGAACCTTATCTGGTTTAACTTCTAGTGGTAATATCACTGCGCAAACAGCAAATATGTATGCTGCTAATCATATTGCTAACACTGCTACATATAGTGCTGCTTATTACTGGGCAAATGGTGTTGCTTTTAGTAGCGGCGGTGCTGCAACTGGTACACTTATCCGCGCACCGCAAATCCTGACCAGCGGAACATCTTATACGACGCCATCCAACTGCAACAGCATTTATGTTGAATGCGTGGGCGGTGGTGGGTCTGGTGGTACTGCACCTGCTTCTGGTTCTGGACCTACTTACGCAGGTGGCGGTGGTGGTGGTGGATATACGGCAAAATATTTTTCTGTTTCGCCATCGACTTCGTACACATATGCGATTGGTTCAAGTAACGGTAATACAACATTTACAGTTGGGGGAACCACAATTACGGGCGGTGCGGGAGGAAGTGGCGGTGGTGGCGCGGGAGGAAGTGGCAGCGGTGGAGATTTGAATATTGGTGGGTCAGCAGGAATGCAACCCACGTCAAGTCTTTCAGGATATGGGGGCGCTTCATTCTTTGGTGGGAGTGTTGTTGGTGTAGCCGCAGGTGCCGGAGCTTTTCTAACTGGAACCACGGGCAGATTATACGGAGGAGGCGGAAGCGGCGGATCAAGTCAAAATAATTCTAATAATGGTCCAGGCGGAAGTGGCGCACAAGGTGTAATACGCATTTGGGAGTACACATAATGACAATTTCAATTACTGGTAAAAAAGCAGCCCTAGTAAACAGTGATGGAATTGTTGAAAACATTATTGTTTGGCAAGAAGGCGATTCTATACCAACTGATCATACTATTGCGGTTCTAGATGCTGAACATCCTGTAAACATAGGTGACCGTTATAGATATGATTTATGGCGTAATTTACACGAGTTTTTCCCTACAAATCCGCAACCAGAATCAATAACACAAACAGAACCAGAACCAACTCTTGCTGAATTACAAGCACAATTAGCTGAATTAACAGCAAAAATTAATAAACTAGCAGGTATAACATAAAATGAGTTTTCCAGCAGGACCAACAAACGGTCAAACCACAGTTATTAACAACACAACTTATGTGTATAATTCTTCACAGAATACTTGGACTGTGCAGCAAGTTGGAACGTTGCCTGTTGCAAATGTCAATGCAAGTGGCGGTGTATTTGCAAACAATTACTATTATACAAATGCTACTCCAATCATTTCATCCATTTATGATTTAGATGATATTTCATACTACACCGATAGTTTTAAAAACACATTTAGCTTAACTTATAATCAAGCTACTCAAACAGTTCTATCACCTTGGCAATTAACTGTTACAGTCAATGGTCAATTACAACCAGCTTGGTCTTATAATAGCGATAAAGTTTGGCAAAGTTTGGTTAATACTGGTAACAAAGGTTATACAGTTGTTAATAATTTTTATCCAAATGGCAATGTTCAAAGCGGACCATTTATAAAATTTGCTGATCCTTTGCCTACTGGAACACAAGTTTTGGTGAGAACAGTTACTGGAAGTTATAGCGCACCAACAAAAGTATATCCGTTCAAACCTGTGGAAATAGTATTAGGCGCAGATTAACATAAATATCTGTAACCGCAACGCACAGGGACTGATATGTCAAGAACCGTTCTTTTAGACCAATATTACCAATTTACGCCAGCATCACGCACTATTATCATTAATAAAGCGATTCCGCGTGAGCGTCTTATCCTTATTACAGATGTTACTGATAACATTGTGCTGTATAATTTTAGTGATAGCAGCCTTACTGCTACAAGTTATACTATCGCAACTGACCCAAGTGGTGTATATACGACTACTACTATTGTTCTAAACTATAACACAACTGCCATTTCATCAAGCGCAAAATTACAGATCATCGTTGATGAAAACGACCAGAAATTTACACCAAGTGAAACTTATCTTGATGCTGTTAATAAATTACGTGTTTCACAGCCACAAAGTTTGATTGATACTGACTTTGAATATAGTCTGCAACAAACAAAGTGGGAACAGTTAGCAATGATTAACAATCGTCCATATGCTAACTTTAACTTTAACACACCATATAACTTCACTGATATTCAGGCAACTAATGGTAGCCGTTCTTATACAGTTAGCACAACTACTCCACCAGCAGTTGGTTCACCAATTGCTATTCTTGATTCACTTTATGCAGGTGCTGACGGTATCTATATTGTTGATTCAGTGGTTGCTGGCACAAGTTTCTCATATACTGGTAAGTTCTATTATACTGGAACTAGCGGCAGTATTAATAATAGTGGTGTTACTGCTGTTTATCAGGCATATACATTCAGCAATGCTAATATTGCAGTCAGCAGCATTTCTTATAATTCTACAAACGTAACAGTAATGACAGCCAATGCACACAATCTTGTTATTGGTAATGAAATTGCTCTATCAGGTTTAAGTGCACAAACATTCCCACCAAATGGTAGTTGGACTGTTGGAACTGTTGTTAATAGCACTGCATTTTCTACACAGGTTACGAACGCACCAACTGGCACTATAACTGTTGCAAATAGTGCAACCACGGTCCAAGCAATGACTGGTACAAAGTATCTTGGTGTTTCTAACAATCTAGTTGCAAACGTTGGTCAAACACTTGTTGCGCCTACTATTTTGCCATATAATACTTTTGTTACTGGTTTTAATAGCGTAACTGGTATTACTAGCACCACAGGTACTGCTATTATAAGCACTACTGGAACTGTTGGAACTATTTTAGGTAGCGGTACTTCGGCACAACCTTGGACTGCTACTATTGCAGGTATGACTGCAACCGCAGGCTTCGTTGTTGGACAACCAGTGACTGCTACTAACGGCACTGGTAGTTTATTTGGTGGTGCACCAGTATCTGTCACTGTTGCTGCAATTCTTAGCCCATCAGTGATTCAAATTGCAGTTGTTGGTGGAACCACGCCTACTGCTGGTACAGTAACAAACGTTGGTATTCCTTATCTATCAACTACTGCTCAGACAGGTAATCTTAACTACTATCCAATGAGCACAACAGGTTTAACACCAAGTTATTCTTATATTCAACAACAGTTGAGTGCAAACGGAACGGTTGCAAGTAATGTTGGTGTTATTAATTCAACTATCGTAACAGGTAACGTTGGCACCAGTGTTATCAACATTGCAAGTGTAGCAAACATTGCAGTTGGTTATATGGTAAGCGGAACTGGCGTAAGTCTTGGAACAACCGTTGGTGCTATCAACGGAACTCAGGTTACTCTACAAGGCTATCTTGGTCAAGCAAATCCACTAACAGCACAGGCTGCTGGTTTCTATAACTTCTATCCACCAGGCGGCATTGGTCTATATCAGTTAAGCACGGTTGCAACAGGTGGTACAGCTAGCGGTGCAAATAGTATGACTGTTAACAATCCTGCTATCTTAACAAGTAACGTAAGCATTACTCCTACTGGTGTTCTTTATGTAAAACCAAGCGGCGTAACTGTTCATCGTGCATTTGATGGTGGTGTTCGTTTCTCTACAAACGCAAGCAGCCATAACCATCAAATGATTCGTCAAACTCGCCGTTATTTCCGCTATCAGAGTGGTAAAGCAATCCAGATGTCTACTGGTGTTACATTAAAGCCACAAATGAATATTGATCAGCTAACAAGTAGCGGTACTACTGTAACTGTTACAACAAAAGACCCACATAATATTAATGCTGGTGTTGTTATTCAAATTAGTGGAGCAAACGAGCCACAGTATAATGGTCAGTTTACTATTACAAACGTTATAAGCCCATATCAATTTACATATACAGCTACGAGCACACCAGTACAATCGCCTGCAAGTGGTAACTTTACAGGCAGTGCAATTTCTTGGTATGGAAATAGTAATCGTGCTGGTATTTTTGATAGTCAGAATGGTATGTATTGGGATTATGATGGACAGCTTCTTTGGGCAGTTATACGTACTTCTGTTTATCAGTTAGGTGGTAGTGTTGCAGTAGCTGCTGGTAGTAATATCGTGACTGGTACAAATACTGTATTTCATAAGCAATTAACGCCAGGCGATTTTGTTGTCATTAAGGGTATGACTTATCGTGTGCAGAGCATTGATAGTGCTACACAGATTCAAATTAGTCCAAACTTCCGTGGTAGTACTGCAATTACTAATGCTCAGATGAGTAAAACAAATGAGCGTCGTATTCCACAGTATGCGTTTAACGTAGATCGTATGGATGGTACAGGACCAAGTGGCTATAACATTGATCTATCACGTATGCAAATGTTCTATATTGATTATAGTTGGTATGGCAGTGGCTTTGTTCGTTTCGGCGTTCGTGGTCCAGATGGTAATATCATTTACTGCCACCGCTTTATTAACAATAACGTAAACTATCTATCATTTTTGCGCAGTGGTAACTTACCAGGTCGTTATGAAAGCAATACATTTAGCAAGTTTGCGATTGCGCTACCGAACAATGGTCAAACATTCCAAACTAGTGGATTAAGCACAGGTAGCGTAGCAAGCACAGATACTTCAATCTATGTAAGCAACACATATGGTTGGCCAACAAGTGGTTCTATATTGATCCGCAATGGCAATGGTATCGGTAGCAACGTAGGTCAAAGCGAATATGCAAACTATACTGGTATCAGTGCAGTTGCGTCACTAAGTGGAACAACTACTGCTGGCAGTAATACTATTGCAATGGCAAGCACGAGCGGTGTTGTAGCAGGTCAATTTATTAGTGGTCCAAATATTCCTTATGGTGCAATTGTTGAAAGTGTCACTACAAATACAAGTATTGTTATTAGCCAAACTGCTTTCCTAAGTGGAACTGCAACGTTCTTGTTTAATCCACAGCTAACAGGTTTAACTCGTGGTCAAGCTGGCGCTAGCGTAAGTGTAACTACTGCAACTGGTAGTAATACACTAACTGGTATATCAAACACAAGTGGTATTCAAATTGGTCAGTATGTATATGGCACTGGTATTCCAAACCAAGCCTATGTAGTAAGCATTGTTGCAAATACAAGCGTTACTCTTTCGCAAGCTGCAATAGCGAGCGGAACAGTAACAGCAACATTTGCTGCAATGGGTCAAACTGCACAAACATTTACTATAACACCAACTGCTATTACTAGCGTAGAATTACACAGTCCGCAGTTTGGAAGTGAAATCAATCACTGGGGAACTAGTGCGATTATGGATGGTCAGTTCACTGCTGATAAACAATTCTTGTTTACAAAAGGTATGACTGGTCTTACAAGCGTTCTGCCAGGCGTTAATGCTGCTATTATGAGTTTCCGTGTTGCACCAAGTGCAAGTGGCGGTGTTGCTGGTGCTTATCCAGGCATTCGTGAAGTTATTACTCGTATGCAAATGATTATGTTTGAGTTAGACGTGTTAACCAATGGTAACTATCTTATCACTTTACAACTAAACGGACAGCTTGTTGATCCAACCCAAGCAGGTGCAAGTACTTGGTTAAGCGTTGGTGGCAGTAGTATGAGTCAATATATCATTCACAATCCAAACAGCATTGTAACAGGCGGTGAAGCAATATTCGGATTCTATCTTAACACTGGTGCTGGCGGTACTTCTTATCAGTCAACTCAACAAGATTTGACAGCTATTCGTGATCTTGGAACAAGTATTCTTGGCGGTGGTGGTCCACAACCAGGCACTGGTATCTATCCAGATGGTCCAGATGTTATTACTATTTTAGCACAAAACTTGGGTAGTACTGCAAGTAATATTCAATCACGTTTGAGTTGGATTGAGGCTCAGGCATAAGGAGCCAAAATGCTTACTGGCAGCGGCAGACAAATACTACCTGTTACCAGTGATAGTTCAGCATTTTATGTTGCACTACAACCGAAGAACAGTGGTACAACAAGTTATGACTATGTTGGAACTGGTTTAACCTATACTGCTAGTACTGGTGTACTAGCAGTTGCTGGCACCGTAAGTGCAACTACATTTACATATGCTAACGGAACTGTATTCAGTGGTGGCGGTGGTGGCAGTTCAGCACAAGGTGCTACTGGTCAAATACAGTATAATAATGGCGGCGTATTGGGTGCTTCTACCTTGTACTATTATAGCGGCAATACAAATATTGTCGCAACAGGTAATCTATCAGTTGTTGGCAATATTATAATCAGTAATACTAATACTAGCACATCAACGACTAGTGGTGCACTACAAGTAAGTGGTGGTGTTGGTATTGGTGGTAATCTATATGTTGGTGGTAATCTAAGTATCGCAGGCAATACTACCTTTGTAAATACACAGACTATTACCACAACTGACACTATTGCTGCACCTGCTATTAACGCTGGTACAATTGGTAACAGTGGTGCTACATTTAGTGGAGCCTCTGCAACTCTTACGGGCGCAGTTCAGGCAAATAGTTATACTGGTGTTGCTGTTTATGCAGGTACTATTGGTAATACTGGTGCGACATTTACTGGTGCTGGTGCTACATTTACAACTTTAAACAGTTCTACTCATACACCATCCGCAAATCTAACTTATAATCTTGGTAGTACAAGTTCAAGTTGGCAAAATTTATATGTTGGTTCAATCATAAGTTCAAATGGTGGTAGTAGCGGAACAAGTGCTATTACCATAACAAACTATAATACATATGGAAGTGCTGGCTATGCTGGTATGTTTACACTTACTAACACGTATCCAAGTGCAACCACTCCAAACAAATATATTCGTTTGAACAGTGCGGGTGGTATTGAAGTTGTCAATAATGCATATAATGCAGTAATTTTTACAATTGCTGATAGTGGAGCAACTACTGTGGCAGGTGCATTGACGCCAGGCAGTAATAATGCTGTCACACTTGGAAGTGCAAGTGCTTATTGGAGCACCTGTTATGCTGTGACATTTACTGGTACATCAACAACAGCAAAATACGCCGACTTGGCCGAAATGTATCATGCGGATGATTATTATGCACCTGGTACTGTTATGATATTTGGTGGTGATCTTGATGTTACGGTTTCAACCCAATCTCATGATACTGCGGTTGCTGGCGTTGTGTCTACCAATCCTGCTTATCTCATGAATGATAATTTTGAACAAGATAATTGGTTACCAATAGCACTTACTGGTCGAGTTCCTTGCATGGTGTGTGGTCCAGTTGCAAAAGGAACGCTACTTGTCAGCAGTGATGTTCGTGGTGTTGCTTGTGCATTGGATAAATCCTTATATGAACCAGGTTGTGTAATAGGCAAGAGTATGGACATTATCAATGACGATAGTGTTAAGAAAATTGAAATAGCGGTGGGTAGATTTTAAGTTCTTTAAAACCAATTTTTTTACTATAAATATTGTTAAGGAAATTAGCATGCCACAGTTAAACACAGCACTCTATCGTAGAGACTAT
>TBL_comb48_EPIDRAFT_1002071_pt1 | contig 14185 bp, 11 predicted proteins | sample TroBogEpilimnion_37_FD_10681 | JGI IMG/M metagenome (IMG submission 10681)
AGCCACTACTCGCCGGGCCTTCGCTACGCGCGCTCCTTCCAACACGTTGAGCGAGCCGAGAATATTCACCGACGCGTCGAAGGCTGGGTCGACCACCGACACCCTCACGTCCGCTTGCGCGGCAAGGTGGAAGATGACCTCAGGCTGACATCGTTCGATGAGGGCGATCGTCGACGCTTCGCGTATGTCTTGGTCATGAACCTCAACCTGGCCTGTCGCCAGGGCCGCCTGGAGATTCTCACGGCGCCCACTCGAGAAGTTATCGACGACATCGACCGTCCACCCTTCAGCCACGAGGCGATCAACCAGCGTTGACCCGATGAACCCTGACCCTCCAGTGACGACGCAGCGCATGATTATGAGGGTACTCGGGCATCGCTGAGCACACTGTGCGCAGGAATCACTTCTCCGAAACCGATCACACACGTTGATTCGAGCTGCACCCCTGATTCAAGTATCGCTCCAGTGCCCACGATGGAATTCGTTACCGTCACACCGCCGGCGATGGTCACATCGGGAAAAATTACCGAATTGGTCACGACCGCTCCGCTGGCGAGGTGAACTCCCGCATCGATCATGCTCGAGCTCACCCTGGCGTCAGCAGCCACCACCGCGTTGACATGGACAAAGGAGCCGTTCGCGAGAACACCGGGAGCAAACTTCCCGACGCGTTCTCCAGAGAGGAAGTCGTGATGGGCTTGGAGGAACGATGCGGGAGTTCCGGTGTCGAGCCAATAGCTCTCGTCACAGCGTGCGTAGAGAACACCGTCACGTACCATCTGCGGGAAAATCACTCGCTCGATAGAGACTTTCTCCCCGAGAGGAATGCGATCAAGAACCGAAGGTTCGAGGACATAGGTTCCCGCATTGATCTCATTGGTCGGTGCATGTTGTCGGTCCGGCTTCTCGACAAATTCTTTCACGCGACCACGTTCATCCGTTGGCACGACCCCATAGCGACTGGGGTCATCAACGGGGTGGAGCGCGAGCGTTCCTTCAGCACCCGTTTCTCGATGAAAGGCCAATAATGAGGTGAGGTCAAGATCCGTCAGCACATCACCGTTCACGACGACGAAGGTCTCACCAACGTGCAGTTCTTCGGCTGCAAAGCGAATCGCCCCCGCCGTATCGAGAGGCTCGGGTTCGATGGCGTAGCGAAGACGCACCCCCGCGCACTCGTTCGTGGGATAGGCCTCGAGAAACTTGTCAGGAAGATAGCCCAAGGACAGAATCGCCTCATCGACTCCATGGAGTCCAAGGTGACGAAGAACGCCTTCGAGCATGGGAATGCCCATAATCGGGAGCATTTGTTTGGGCTCGCTCGAGGTCAAGGGCCTCAGACGCGTGCCTTCCCCGCCCACCAGGATGACCGCTTGCACGAGCGTTACTTCTTCGTCGTGGTTGTCGTTGGTGCGGTCGTCGTTGGCACTGTCGTCGTTGGCACTGTCGTCGTTGGAACCGAGACGGTCGGCAAGGTGGTGGCGCCGCCATTGACGGCAGTCGTCGGCGTCGTTGAAGTCTGGCCTGCTTGGAGCATGGCCGAAATAGTCGTGGCTGGTGGACGAGGAACTTTTGCACCACTTGGCAAGAAGGAAATTGTCACGAGAGAGTTCGCCGTGAGATGGAACGCACTCGTTGAACTACTCGTCTGCGGTTTGGTCGACGCAAAACTTGACCAGAAGGTATAGAGAACCGTCCCAGTTTTGCCAGCGTCGGGAGTTCCTGCCGCACACTTCTGGCCGTTGGTCACGTTTTGCCCACTGCCGGTTGCGGTCTTCGGCGTTTGAAGCGAATTCGAAGTCAGGACAAGGCCCGGATAGCCCTTGGCGAAGAGTTCCAAGGTGGCGTTGGTGCCAGACTCGGCTGCCGTTTTGGGAGCCACCTTCAAGACGCCTGACGCCAATGCGGTAATTGCCGCGGTTGTTGAAGCCGAGGGGAGAAGCGTGGGTTGGATCGTTCCACAAACGTCAATGCTCAAACCGGAGTAGCTCGTCGTTCCAATGGTCGGCGCCACCGTGCTGGCCGCTGCCGTTGTTGCGTTGTGATAGTGGTTTCGGGCCCAAAAGACTGAGCCTAAGCCGATCACGAGAATCGCAACCAAGAGGAGGTAGTAGTTCGTTGGGCGCTGAGCGCGGTAGGTCTTCGACCCGCCAGTAGAGGCGACCTTTGCTACCCACTTGCCTGTTTGACTCTTTGCCACGGTTGCCAAACTACAACGTCACCAGTGGGGGGTCTGACTACAAGGCAAATCCTCTGATTTAGACCCTGTCTCGTGGAAGAAGGCCCGACCTCCTCTCGGTCCAAAAGGTGGTGCCAAAAGCGAAACGTCCAGGCGACGACACCGAGAAAGAGGTGAAATCGTGACAAGATACACTCCGAGAGTCCTCCACCGAGGCGGACGATGCGTGCGGGGGCGTAGCCCAACGGCAGAGGCAGAGCGCTTAAACCGCTTCCAGTGAGGGTTCGAATCCCTCCGCCCCCACCATGACAACCGGCGCACGGTGTGCTGTTTTGTCGACACCCCGCCGCTGGACCCCACACCACCTCATCAGGTGAGAGAGTGTCACCGTGCCTTCCGTCGACACCACCTTGATTATCCCCGCCTATAACGAGGAACAGCGCATCAGCGCTGGCTTTCAACGACTCGCCGCTGCCGCAGAGAGCGGACGAATTGATCTCACGAAGCTGCACATCTTGTACGTCGACGACGGAAGCACCGATTCAACGTTTTCCTTGGCGCAGGAGATTGCTCGTTCACTCCCCCATGCGACGGTCCTGAAGCTTCAATCCAACGTTGGCAAAGGGGCCGCAGTGGCGGCGGGGGTTCGAGCATCCACGACGGCCCGCTTGATCTTCACCGACACCGACTTTGCGATCGATCCCGCACAAATCCCTCAACTTCTCGCTGGTCTCGACGATGCCCCTCTCGCCATTGGTTCACGCTTAGACAACGGACATATCGACTACGGCAGCGCCGTGCGTACCTTTGCGGGGCGAAGTTTTAACCGCCTCATTCAACTCGTCACCAGCGTCGAGGTCGGCGATACGCAGTGTGGCTTCAAGGCTCTGATAAGCGCCCACGCAAAGATTCTCTTTCACTTCATTACCATCCATGGCTTTGCCTTCGACGTCGAGTTGCTTACTCGTGCGCAACAACTGCACTGGCCCATCACCCCCGTGCCGGTGACATGGGATGATGTCAAAGGCAGCCATGTGCGCTTGGCACAAGACTCAGTCGCCATGCTCGCCGAACTCGCCGCTGCCCGCACTCGCCGATTGCCAGATCTCTTCGGCCTCGCACTGCCTGGGACGACCAATCTTGACGACCTGCGCCAAGCGTGTGCTGGATCGACACTGCTCAACGCACCACTTCTCCAACGCGACGATGGTGCACTCCTGCTCTTGGCAACGCTGCACGATGCCCATGCTGCGCAAACATCCCTTCGAACCGTTCTCACCGCCATCGGACCACAACAGCGCCAGGATGCCGTCCGCTCAGTTTCCCTTGAGGACATTGCCCACTATGGCGTGAACGCCCCGAAACTCCTCTCGGAGATCTAAGCGGGATCGATCCAGTCTCGGGCGAACTCGTCGCGCCGCGTCGTCCACTCATCACTGGTGATCGCGAAACGAGCGTGATCTTCCCAGGCGCCGTTAATCTGCAAATAGCTGGCGGCGACTCCTTCGTGGCGGATTTTTAATTTCTCGACAACTCGGAGTGACCGATCATTACGGGGAATGATGGCGATTTCAATACGGTGAAGGTGGAGTTCGTCAAACGCCAAGGCCAACGTCACCGCCACTGCCTCTGGGACGTAGCCATTCCCCGCCAAGTCGGCATCGATCCAATAGCCGATATACCCACTTTGGAATGGTCCGCGTTGAATGGATGAAAGGGTCAACTCGCCGACAAGTTGGCTCCCCACAAAAATACCGAAGCCAAAACCTGTCCCTAATTGGCGTTCGCGCTCTCTCAGCGCACATCGAGCAGAGAAACTGTGGCGATCTTCGTTGGGAAACGACGCCTTGGCTGGGCGAGGCTCCCAAGGAATCAACCACTCACGACAACGCTCGCGGATCTCGATCCACTGTTCGTAATCGGTCGGGCTCATCGTGCGAATGGTGACCCGACGCCCATGGCGGATCAAACTCGACGCATATTGTGATCGAACGGATCGCATCAACCCTCTCCCCACGGTTCCCATTGTCCTATCGTGTCAGGCAAATCCCGGTCGTGCCAATCATCCTAGGAGCGCAACGACGCCACGAGCCCGTCGAGGATGTCCGACTCTGAGGTCATGCATCCTTCAAGATTTAGCCGATCAAGGCATGCATCAAGCACCAGAACCCCGCCGGCGATGACATCTTCGCGACCCTCAACCATCCCGGGGAGTTTCGATCGCTCGCTCTTAGGCATGGACGCCAGAACCTCAGACCAGTGCGCCACTCGCTCTTGGGTCAGCCAATAGTGATGAACTCGGTCTCGGTCGTAGCGTTCGAGACCTTGATCGATCATGGCCAGTGTGGCAACCGTGCCCGCCAGGCCAACCAATCTGCTGTTGGGCCGCAAAGAATCGAGTTCGGGAACTGCCACGACTGCCCCGTCGAGCGCATTGGCAATCATTGCTCGGGCTACTGCTAACTCTCCTGGCGCAGGTGGATCACTGAGGAGCGTTCGCTCGGTCACTCGCACGCATCCAATCTGCATTGAATACGCAGAGATCTGACCATCTCGCTGGAGAACGATCTCCGTTGATCCTCCACCGATATCGAGGACGAGGTCATCGCCCTGCGCTGGATCAAGGCCCACCATTGCCCCAACGAACGAACACTCACCCTCTTCTTGACCTGACAGGATCTCGGCTTCAAGACCGGTGACCTCCGACGCCTGGCGAAGAAAATTCGGCCCATTCGAGGCGTCGCGCGCGGCAGACGTGGCGGCAAGCCTGCCTCGAGACACGCCAAAGGTCTCCATGATTGCTCGATAAGCGCGCAGCACGTCGAGCGTACGTTGAACGGCATCAGGGTGAAGGGCCCCAGAAGCATCGACGCCTTGGCCTAACCGAGTGATCCGCATCTCTCGAGCCACTACCTCCCCCGACGCCGACTCAACGAGTAAGCGCGTCGAGTTCGTTCCACAATCCACTGCAGCAAAAACTTCTCTGCTCATGCTTGAACTTCTTTCTCCCACAGGGGGTCGGTGACGATAACGCCTAGATCGATTTGGGCTGCAACCAGTCCACCGACGGGATCGTCGATTCCGCACAGGAAGGCTGCCAAATGAGCATGAAGGCATTTCACGCCCACACGCGTGCCACCGATCCCTCCCGAAGGCTGGGGAAGATCGTGGCGCTCGACACGAGACTCTCGACGCCGCCGATACTCGTCATGGGCCCGGAGCAGGGACTCAGGATCGACCTCATCCTCGTAGTGATGCACTCCCCCAACCGATTCAAGGCGACTGACTTGGTCGTGCAGCGAAGGATCCACCAACCAATAGAGCGTCGGCATCGGCGTCCCATCGTGGAGATGGGGTGCGTTTTCGATGACGACAGGTGCCCCTGACGATCGACGCAGGGCAACGCTAAAAGCACCAGAAGGGTGTCGACCAAGGAGTTGACTCACGACGTCGACGTCGACGTCCGACGTGGACCGCGAGATCACTGCTTCCAGAACGTCAAGGTTGCCGCCACTCGTTGCCAGAGACTCTTTGGTCCTGCTTTCGTTGGCGTGCTGGTCGTCGTCCCTGAGGTCTTGACGGTCGACGATGTGGGTGGCGTTGTCGTGGTGGTGGTCGTCCCAGTTGGCAAAAGGGCGATCGCCGAGGGGGCGCCAGGCTTCGCCAGCCCAGGGTCACCGGGAGAGGGGGCTTGACCGACCGTCGAGGCCGTGGGGGCCCCCGAGGGCGGAAGAACCTGAACGAGTCGTTGGCCAGGTTGGACGAGTTGATACTCTTCCCTCGCTAATCGGGTCACATCAGCAGAGGAGGTCAACGTTTTGGCTTCATGGATGAGCGCTGCATCTTGAGACTTCATCGAATTGAGCTGCGCCGTTGAAGCGCTCAGCGCTTGACGCTGCGTCAAAATAGCTTGTGCGGGGAACCACGCCACCAACATGAACGCCGAAACGAGCACCGCACCACTGATTAAGACGAAGGTGCGCCGTCGCTCCGAGGCCTTGCGCTTCACCTTCGTTGCTGGCGCAGTTGTCCGCCGACGAGCAGGCGACGTCGCTACTCTAGGCATTGCCAACTCCTCGGGCTAACGCCGCCGCACCCAGATAACGAGCTTCATCTGCAAGTTCTTCTTCGATCCGCAAGAGCTGGTTGTACTTCGCTACTCGATCAGAACGAGCCGGTGCTCCTGTTTTAATCTGACCAGCATTCGTCGCCACCGCAAGATCGGCGATCGTGACGTCTTCGGTTTCGCCAGAACGGTGCGAGATAACGCAACGATACGCACTCTTCGTCGCCAAGTCCATGGTGTCCAAGGTTTCGGTCAGGGTGCCGATTTGGTTCAGTTTGATCAAAATAGCGTTGGCGATATCTTTTTCAATACCTTCAGCCAAAATCTCAACATTGGTCACGAAGAGGTCGTCACCGACGAGTTGTATCTTGCTCCCTACCGCTCTCGTCAGTGCCGCCCAGCCGTCCCAGTCATCTTCGGCCATGCCGTCTTCGATCGACACAATCGGATAGCGATCAACCAAATTCGCCCAATAGTCGACCATCTCTCCTGGGGTAAGCGTGCGCCCTTCACCTTCGAGCACATAGGCACCGTTCTTCCAGAGTTCCGACATCGCCGGGTCTAAGGCAATCGCGATTTCTTCGCCGGGGATACGGCCCGCTACTTCTATGGCCTCAAGTAACACCTTGATGGCTTCTTCGTTATTGGCCAAGTCTGGAGCGAATCCTCCTTCGTCGCCAACTGCCGTTGAAAGACCTTTCTTCTCGAACACCGTCTTGAGCGCGTGATAGCACTCAACGCCCCACTGAAGTGCTTCGCTGAACGATGCCGCACCGACCGGCATGATCATGTACTCCTGGAAGTCGATGGAGTTCTTGGCGTGCGCGCCGCCGTTGATGACATTCATCATGGGAACAGGAAGAATATGAGCGTTAGCTCCTCCGAGTGCTCGATAGAGCGGGAGTTCGAGTTCATGTGCCGCGGCCTTGGCGCTGGCGAGCGACACCGCCAACATGGCGTTCGCCCCCAGGCGACTTTTATCTGAAGTGGCGTCGGCATCGATCATTGCATGGTCGACGCTGCGTTGATCGATGGCGTCGAAACCTTCGAGAAGGGCAGCGATCTCACCGTTGATGTTGGCAACGGCTTTGCTCACGCCTTTGCCCATCCAGGCCGCACCCCCGTCTCGCAGCTCCAGCGCTTCACGGGCTCCCGTCGACGCTCCCGACGGTGCAATCGCACGGCCTGCGGCCCCGCTGTCAAGGAGGACTTCTGCTTCGACCGTCGGGTTGCCGCGTGAATCGAGAACCTGACGCCCAACTACTCGTTCAATTGCGCTCATGACACTCCCACATCGCCGACACTGGGACATCTCTAGGCTATCGCCACCGATGCCACCTTCGGGGTCATGCCGGCTTTCTAGGTGCGGGACTGCTCGCTTTCTCGTATCTGCGCCGTGAGTTCATCACAACGGCGACGAAGCACGCCTTCACTTTCAAGGCCCAGTGCTTGACCGAGTTCTACAGCCGTCGCCAAGACAGCACCAAGTGATTCAGCACTTTGGAGAGCGTCAAAGTTCGCCACCTCATCGCTCAGCGTCGCCGCCAACTGGTCGATTTGCGGGATATTGCCCTCAAGCGCGTAAGCTTTTTTCAGTAACTTCGCGTAGCGAGTCAAAGCCGGAAGCGCTGATGGAATCCCCTCGGTCACCGACGTTCGGCCTTTTTCTTTTTTCTTCAACATCTCCCAGTTGGACTCGACTTGATCAGCACTTTCGAGTGTCAGATCGCCAAACACATGAGGATGACGGGCCGTCAACTTTTCTCGTACACCGTCCATGACGGCGGTTAAATCAAACTCCCCTCCTTCAAAAGCGATCTGAGCGTGAAAGACCACTTGAAAAAGAACGTCGCCGAGTTCCTCTTCGACGTGCGCCACAGCAGCAGCAGTGGCGTTCCCCGCTTCGCTCGCGTGGGTGAGTTCTTCGAGGGCTTCAAGGAGTTCGTAGGACTCCTCAAGCAGGTGACGCGTGAGTGATTCGTGCGTCTGTTGTTGATCCCATGGGCACGAGGTCCGCAGGGTCACCATAAAGTCGACCAGATCTTCTGCCGCGCTGCCCACCGTTCGAATGGACGCCAGGTAACAACTCGTCAGGTGGTCGACCTCTTGAAAGCGATCAAGCTCATTGAGTGGCACCTGCTTGACAATCTGCTCGGGCAGTCCAAGGTGGTGCAAAATCGTCACCATCGGCTCGGCATCGAGGAGGTCAGTATCGATCGAGAGCTTGAGAGCTGACAAAATCTCACGGGAGTAGCACTGCGTCACGAGGATCGGGCCCGGACCCCGGAGGCGTTCCCCCACTGACGCGCCGTCCACAAGGCGCACGCCGTGGGCCAAGGGGTCGATGCCGAGAGCCACCCAGGCTAAATCCAAAAACGAAAGTGCGGGCAGGACCACACAGTCGATGGCAGTGCACTCCCGCAGAAGTTCAACGCTCCGCTCAGCCACCGAGGGCGAGCCAGGAACGACGTAGAGCACCGCCCCGTTCGTGACGGCCTTTTCGCAGAGGTCATCAACCACGGCTTGGTAGACCTCGTCAAAGGAGTTCGCTCCTTCATAGAGATGGTCATAGCTTTCACAGTGCGCGAATTGCTCTGCGGCAGGATGGCGCAAGGTGCGAAACACCACGACCGGTGATGACTCCAGAAGATCCCAGGTTTCTCTCGTAATCAACGACGATCCTGCCGGACCAAGACCGACAACGGTGACACGAGGTCGTGTCATCCCCATCAGCCCGATGCGCCAGGAATGTTTGCGCTTGCGTTCAAGACGTCAGCCGCCGGAGGAGACCCTGGAGGGGTGACTCCGGTTTGCACCGACGATGCCGTCCATGTTCCAAAACGAGGATCAAGTGAGACTGATGCGTGGCGCACCACACTCGTAATCTTGGCTTGTGCCGTCTTGGCGTCTTGGGCCAACACAGATTGACGCACCGCGTTGGCAATCTCGTTATAGGGAGTAGGTGTCTGCGAGGTAACGGTCAAGATCACGTAACTTCCCCCAGATGATGCCAAGGGTTGGGTCAGTCCACCCACGCCTATGGTTCCCACGTCTTTGAGCACGGCGTTGTAATTTCCTGAGCTCGGCGCAAAGCACCCAAGAGCTCCGCCTCTGGCTTTTGACGCATCCGTTGAAACTTGGGCCGCCAAGGCCGCAAAGTTGGCCCCAGCCACCAACTGTTGACGGACGGCCTGTGCCGTTGCTTGGTTCGCCACCAAGATTCCCGAGACGCAGTAGGTATCAAACGAAGTCGGCGACGCGTTGTAATAGCGATGGAGACTTACATCATCGGTGCCGATACCACCGTCATGCACCAAGATCACTTCGGAGTCAGCTTGGGCCTGGATCAGTTCGTGTTGCGTCGACGCTGGCAGCGACGCCAAAATAGAGGCTGCGGTTCCCGTGCACTGAGATTGAGACCCCGCCACTTGCGTCAAGGTCGCGGTGATGGAGTTCTCAAGGTCATACTTTGCCGTGGCGAGATCGGCAGTCGCTTGTGCCGAGAGGCCCAAGGACTGCACCTGATGAGAAACGATCAGATTCGTAATTTTTTGATCGAGCCAGTTCGTGACAAACGTTGCCGAGTACGTTGCGGGTGTCGAACCGGCAACCGAACCGAGTCCTGAGTGTCCTGAACTTCGAATAAGTGCCGACGCATTGAGATAGCAGAGGTACTCGGTCGATGATGACACCGTGGCCAGATCGGTGTTCACCTGTGAGGCGGACAAATGAGTTCCCTCAACACTCAGGGCCGATCGATTCGCCGTTCCACCGACGATCAACGCAATGGTGAGGCCAACGACGATGGCAAGAGCAAGAGGAAGGGCTACGCGTCGCATGCAGAGACGATGCTAGTCACCCTGCAGGCTGGTCTTGGTCCAAGGGGACGATTTCTTCTAACAGGAGCCGGAGGTGCTTCGCCGCGTCCACGGACGTCGCCAATTCAACGCGCAAGGTGGCACTGGTGGCGTCATAGGCCCGCTCTCCCAAGATCCGTTGGACGCGTACCTGTGCGGATGCCAAGAGGGGAAGGGGTTTGAGTTTGGCCATTGGCACGGAGCGTCCGCCCGTGCGAGCCGGCAAGACGGTGAGTTCTTTGACCCCTCGAGCGAGGCACGCTGCTCGCAACAAGGCAACCTCGATCAAGCCTTGTGCTGGGGCCGGCAGGGGGCCAAAGCGATCTTTCCACTCGGTCGCTACGTCGAGCACCTCGTTGGCCGTCGACGTCGTGGCTAAGCGACGATAGGCCTCGAGGCGGAGATCATCTTGACCGACGTACGTAACCGGTAAGTGTGCATCACCCGGCACATCGAGTGAAACCGAGACCTTTTCCACGGGAACAATGCCCTTGGCCTCAGCCACCGCTTCGGCCACGAGTTGGACATAGAGGTCGTAGCCCACCGCAGCTACGTGTCCTGATTGGTCGCGCCCTAAAAGATTTCCTGCTCCTCTAATTTCAAGATCTCGCATTGCGATCTTGAAACCTGAACCCAAATCGGTGTGCTCCCCGATCGTTCGAAGTCGCTCGTAGGCCGTTTCACTGAGCACCTGATCACGCGGATGAAAAAGATAAGCATAGGCTCTCGCTCCTCCTCGGCCCACTCGTCCCCGCAACTGATGAAGTTGTCCAAGGCCTAAGCGATCGGCTCGATCCACCACCATCGTGTTGACGCTGGGCATGTCAATACCCGATTCCACAATGGTGGTGCAGACCAACACGTCATAGTTCCGATCAGCGAACTCCATCACAATCTGTTCGAGGGTCCCTTCATCCATCTGCCCATGCGCCACGGCAACACGGGCTTCAGGAACCAAGCGCCGCACACTTCGTGCGACGTCTTCAATGTCAGAGACCCGGTTGTGCACATAAAAGACTTGGCCCTCACGCAAGAGCTCACGGCGAATGGCCTCGGTCGCAGCACGTTCATCGAACTCACCGACATAGGTCAAAATCGGTCGACGGTCGGTGGGTGGTGTCGTAACCATCGAAAGATCCCTGATGCCCGTCAGTGCCATTTCGAGCGTGCGCGGGATAGGGTTCGCGCTCAAGGTAACAACGTCGACCGTGGTCGACATCCGTTTAATTACTTCCTTGTGACTCACCCCGAAGCGTTGCTCTTCGTCAACCACTAACAGCCCCAAGTCTTTGATCACAATATCTTCGGAAAGCAATCGGTGCGTCCCGATCACCACATCGATCGCGCCTTCACTCAGTGCGTGTTTGACGTCGGTCGCTTCTTTGTCGGTCAAGAAGCGACTCAACATGGCGACGTTAATGGGGTAACCCCCATAGCGTTCCTGGAAGGTGGCGAAGTGCTGAGAAGCCAACAGGGTCGTGGGACAGAGCACCGCGACCTGCTTGCCGTCTTGCACGGCTTTGAACGCAGCTCTCACGGCAATCTCTGTCTTTCCGAAACCCACGTCAGCAACGACCAGTCGATCCATCGGACGCTCGCGCTCCATATCGGCTTTAATTTCACGAACGGCTCGCGCTTGATCAGGAGTGAGTTCGTAGGGAAACGCTGCTTCCATCTCTTCTTGCCACGGCGTATCGGGCGAGAAGGCGAATCCGGTGACCACCGAACGCTGTTGATACAGCGCGACGAGTTCTTCGGCAATTTCTGAAGCTGCCGCACGGGCTTTTGACTGTGTGCGTTGCCAGTCTGATCCGCCCATTTTGGACAGCGACGGCGACTCACCGCCCGAATACGGCGTGAGCGAATCAACTTGATCAACGGGAAGATAGATCCGATCATCACCGCGAAACTCAAGGACCATGTAGTCCCGCGTCGTGCCTCCAATGGTTCTCGTCGTTACCCCACGAAAGCGAGCGACGCCGTGGACTCGGTGGACCACGTAGCTTCCAATCTCAAGATCATCAAAGAATCCATCGGTGATGTGCTGTTGTGTACGCGCCGGTCGGTGGGGCACCCGTCGGCCCGTGATATCGGGTTCCGCCAAAATCGCGATCTTGAACTCGGGCAAAATGCATCCTCGCGCCAGCGGCGACGTGGCGATCCCGATACCGGCCTTCGTCCCCAATGTGGCAACGATATCGGCGCTCAACCCTTCGCCCGCTAACACTTCTTGAAGACGTCTCGTACTTGACTCGTGGGCGCCGAGTCCCAGGACACGAAATCCTCGTGCCACCAGTGCGTTGATGTGTTCAACCAGTCGTCCTGCATCCCCTGCGACAGGCAGCAGCGATGATGTGGTGATTTGAGGGTCGGCTTCCGATGCTGCACTTGTGGGCAATGAGATCACGGGAAGGGTCGTCTCGCTCAAGAGTCGATCGAAGGGAACGTGAAGCCCGATGACGCTGGGATCAATACCGGGATCGCCACTGGCCCACGTTGATAACAGCGATGAGACCAGCGCCTCTTCTTCTTCTAAGAGTTCGACGGCTCGATCGCGCACGCGCCCTGGTTCGACCAAGACCACGGAAAGCGGCGCGCTGAGTTGATCGACCAGGAGTTGGTGGCCATCAGTGACGAAGCCAAACCACCCCTCCATGCCATCGAAGGAATTTCCATCGGCGAGGCGCTGCAGCATCGATGATGCCCACGGCAGCCGCACCGCTTGTTGACGTGCTCGCTCTTTCACCTCGTCGGTAACGATGAACTCACGACATCCAAAGAGCCACGCTTGCTCGATGTCGTGGCGCGATCGCTGATCACCAACGTCGAAGGTGGTCAGGCGATCTACTTCGTCCCCAAAGAGGTCAAGGCGCACAGGAGACAGGGCCGTTGAGCCAAAGACATCGAGAATCCCGCCTCGCACCGAAAATTCACCGCGGTGTTCCACTTGGTGCTCTCGGCGATAGCCGCGGGTAACGAGCTCGTCGATCAGAGCGCTTGATGCGAGCTCATCGCCTTTGGAGACCACCAGCGGGGTGAGGGTCTCTTGAGGAAGGCGCTGCAGAAGCGCGCGCACTGGAGCGACCACGATGGCGGGCGGCGTCGGCGACGCTAACCGCCACCGCACGGCTAATCGCTGGCCCATGGTCGCAACGTCGGGGCTCACTCGCTCTAATGGCAAGGTATCCCATGAAGGAAACAGCACGACGTCGTCAAGGGAGGCTCCGGGTTGGGCTGCATGATCAGCCTGGGGAAAGAAACAGGCGAGATCGTGTGCCAGCGCTTCGGCGTCTCGCATGGTTGGCGTGATCACGATCACGGGAGCGTCGGAGATCTCCTGCAACGCCGCCAGCGTGATGGCTTGACCTGGTCCGTTGACGGCCAACGTCGCACCATCCGTCCCGACGACTCGTTGGATGGCCTCCGAGCTCAGCAAACGGTGCTGGATACCTGCAAGTGCTTGTTCGTTAGCCACGCTTATTCACGATGGTCATTGCATGGTCTACACCGTGAGCCACCAAGATCTCGATACTGTCGTCTGCCTCAACCACCGATTGGGCCAACAGTTCTCGATCGCTGCGACTGGGTCGCGAAAGGACCCACGATGCTCCAGCATCACGATGAGGTGGCTTACCTACGCCAACGCGCAGGCGGACAAAGTCTCCAGTCTTCATCGCTGACTTGATCGATCGCAGCCCGTTGTGGCCGGCAATGCCCCCTCCAACTTTGAGTTGCAGGCGGCCCGGCTCTAAATCAAGTTCGTCGTGGACGACCACGACCTGTGCAGGATCGTCGATGCCGCAACGTTCTAACAGCGCGGGCATGGCGGCACCAGACTCGTTCATGTAGGTCGTAGGAATCGCCAGACCGATCCGGCGGCCAGCCACTGTTGCTTCTGCGAAACGCGCTCGTTGGCGAGGTTCGATCTTTAACGAGACGCCCAGCCGTGCAGCAAGGTGTTCGATGACTTCTCCGCCAATGTTGTGGCGGGTCCCCTCGTACTCAGAACCGGGATTGGCCAATCCGACAATTAGCAGGTCAACGGGTGTCCCCCGACGTTGTTTCGCGCCGCCTCGGCGCCAC
>TBL_comb48_EPIDRAFT_1002073_pt1 | contig 14175 bp, 31 predicted proteins | sample TroBogEpilimnion_37_FD_10681 | JGI IMG/M metagenome (IMG submission 10681)
AGTAGGTGATAAGTTAGAATTTATTGGTGATGGTATAATGTCTCAAATTTACTTCAATGATAAAAGATATCAATGTAAAATCTATACAATTGAATCTATATATTCATATGATGAAAAAAATGATTATATTAATCTAGTGGAAATACCAGGCATTTCTTTCCATATATCAAGATTCAAAGTGGCTAAATCACAAATAAGAGAGGAAAAATTAAATGAATTGTTGAAATGAGAGATTTTAAGGTAGGTGATATAGTAGAATGTGTTGATAATGAAACATATACAAATTTATATCTTGGTGGTATATATACAATTGAATCTATTAGTTTATATCACATCACTTTATCACTATATAAGGATAACCCTCACACTGGAAGTGAAACTTTCAATTCCACTACCCTTCGTATTACAGCGGATGATTATTATATTCATTACGGAAAGAGTGGTTTTTACAAATCATTTTTTAAACTTAGATTAGATTTAATGAGGGAGGAAAAATTTCCACCAACCACCGGATTAAATCCTTCTGGAATTTCAGTTAAATTATTTAAATATAAATTACCACCCACATTAGGATTAAATCCTTCTGGAATAGAAGTTAAACTAAGTAAAACTAAAACACCAACCACCGGATTAAATCCTTTTGGTATTGAAGTTAAACTATTTAACAATAAATTACCACCCACATTAGGATTAAATCCTTATGGAATTGAAGTTAAATCTCTTAAATCTAAATTATTACTGCAGCCGAAGCGAAAGTTAATTTTTCTTTTACCATAGAATTGATCATCAGTTAATCTAATACTATTAGTATCAAAAACATATTTTATGAATTCTTCTTTAGTCATTATTTATATATTAAAATTTATAAACTCTATTGTTGGTTTAATATCAATAAAATCATTAGTAATATAAATCGATCGTCCAATTTTATTTGTATTAAAATTCTCTGGAATTTCAGTTAAATTATTTAAATATAAATTACCAACCACATTAGGATTAAATCCTTCTGGAATTTCAGTTAAATTATTTAAATATAAATTACCAACCACATTAGGATTAAATCCTTCTGGTATTTCTTTTAAACCATCTAAAAATAAATCACCATTCACCATTGGATTAAATTCTTTTGGTATTGAAGTTAAACTACTTAGAGTTAAACTACCACCCACATTTGGATTAAATTCTTTAGATATTGAAGTTAAACTACTTAAATTTAAACTTCCATTAACAATTGGGTTAAATCCTTTGGGTATTGAAGTTAAATTATTTAAATATAAATTACCACCCACATTAGGATTAAATCCTTCTGGAATTTCAGTTAAATTATTTAAATATAAATTACCACCCACCTTTGGATTAAATTCTTTAGATATTGAAGTTAAACTACTTAAATTTAAACTTCCATTAACAATTGGGTTAAATCCTTTGGGTATTGAAGTTAAATTATTTAAATATAAATTACCACCCACATTAGGATTAAACCCCTCTGGAATTGAAGTTAAACTATTTAAGTATAAATCACCACCAACATAAGGATTAAATCCTTCTGGAATTTCAGTTAGATCTTCTAATCTTAAACTATTATTAATTTTTCTTTTACCATAAAATTGATCATCAGTTAATATAATATAATTGATATGATAAACATATTCTATAAACTCCTCCTTCGTTATCATATCTCAAAATTTATAAATTTTAATATTGGATTAATTTCATTACTATTGTTAATATAAATATCTTTATTAACATTAATAGGATTCCAATTCTCTGGTATTTCAGTTAAACCATATAAAGTCAAATAACCACCCACCACAGGATTAAACCATAAACTACCACTAATCCTTTTTTTACCTGAAAATTGATCATTAGTTAATCTAATTCCCTCTTCTTCATAAACGTATTTTATAAATTCCTTTTTAGTCATATCTTGAAATTAATAAATTTTATATAATCAAATTCGTATGTTATTCTTATATCACCTACCACAATTGGATTAAATCCTTTTGGAATAGAAGTTAAACCACTTAAACTTAAAAATCCAACCACCACCGGATTAAATCCTTTTGGTATTTTGGTTAAACCACTTAAATCTAAATTATATTTAATTTGTTCTTTACCTGAAAATTGTTCGTCAGTTAAATAATAACTTTCACTTTTACAATATTTCAAAAATTCATCTTTAGTGGAACTTCTAGTAGTCATAACATATATATTAAATATTAAAATTAATAAAATTTATTATTGGTTTAATGCCACTATAATCATTATTAATATAAACTTCACCTTTAATATTAGTGGGATTCCAATTTTCTGGAATTTCAGTTAAATTATTTAAATATAAATTACCACCCACCACCGGATTAAACCACTTAGGAATTTCAGTTAAACTAGCCAAATCTAAATCACCACCAACCACCGGATTGTTTCATTTTGTTTAGGCAAAAAATACACTAACCAAAGAACATGAAGATTATGAAAGTTGTGCTAAAATGTTATCTGAATTAGAGGCATTGGGCTATACCTTTGACTATTATTTAGATGCCGTTCCTTTTAATTTAAGGTTAAAAAATTAGGTAGATTGAAATAAAATACTTATCTTTGTAGTGTACAATTAAAAACATAGAAATCATGGAACATTGCACCATCTTCTGCTTTATTTAATAAAGTATTTTGTTTGTTGAAATAAATTCCCTCTTTTCATTTTGTTTTTCTTTACGCTATGAATTTATTAGAAAGTGGTGGCCTTGTTCTTTACAATATTCTATAAATTCTTCTTTAGTCATGATTTATATATTAAATATTAAAATTAATAAAATTTAATTCTCTATTAACAGTGTAGTATATACCATAATTACCATTATCATTCTTAATATAAATATCCCCATTAATATTGGTAGGATTCCAATTCTCGGGAATTCCATTCAAACCTTGTAAATCTAAACCACCACCAACTTTAGGATTAAATCCTTCTGGGATATGAGTTATACCATTTAAGTATAAACTTCCATTAACAATTGGGTTAAATCCTTTGGGTATTGAAGTTAAATTATTTAAAAACAAACTACCACCCACATTTGGATTAAATCCTTCTGGAATTTCAGTTTTATCTTCTAAATATAGATGTCCATAAATCCTCTTTTTACCATAAAATTGATCATCAGTTAATTTAATTCCTTTTTCGTTATAGAGATATTCTATAAATTCATCTTTTGTCATAAATCTATATATTTGTTTCAAAAGATGAAATATTTTAGATCTGAAAATTAATAAATTCTAACATTGGTTTAATATTTTCAAATAATTTCCCATTACCATCATCATCCCCGCTACCAGCACCAATATAAACACACCAAATAACTTTACTTAGATTCAAATTCTCAGGTATTTCTTTTAAACCATCTAAAAATAAATCACCATTCACCATTGGATTAAATTCTTTTGGTATTGAAGTTAAACTACTTAGAGTTAAACTACCACCCACCTCAGGGTTAAATTCTTTAGATATTGAAGTTAAACCATCTAAAAATAAATCACCATTCACCATTGGATTAAATTCTTTTGGTATTGAAGTTAAACTATTTAAAGTTAAACTTCCACCGACCTTAGGATTAAATTCTTTAGATATTGAAGTTAAACTACTTAAATTTAAACTACCACCCACCACTGGATTAAATCCCTCCGGTATCTCAGTTAAACTAACTAAAAGTAAATTAACAATCTTTTCTTTACCCGAAAATTGATCATCAGTTAATTTACAACCTTTATATTTACAATATTCTATAAATTCATCTTTTGTCATATCTCAAAATTCATAAATTTTATTGTTGTTTTAATATCAAAAATAAAACGACCAATATGAATATTTTCATTAATATTAGTAGGATTCCAATTCTCTGGAATTTCCCTTAAATTATCTAAAAATAAAGTACCCCTCACAACAGGATTAAATCCCTTAGGAATTGAAATTAAACTACTTAAAATTAAATTATGTTTAATTGATGGGTTAAATCCTTCTGGAATTTCTGTTAAACTATTTAAACATAAATCACCAACTTTTGGACTAAAACCTTTTGGAAGTTTAGTTAGATTTTGTAAATCTAAAACACCACGAACAATTGGATTAAATCCTTCTGGAATTTCTGTTAAACTTGATAACATTAAATGACCACCAACTTTTGGGTTAAAATCATCCGGAATTTCTGTTAATCGATTTAAATATAAATTGTCATTAATTTTTCCCTTATAGAATTCTCTACCATAATATTGATCATCAGTTATATGATAATCTCTATTTTCACAATATTCTATAAATTCTTCTTTAGTCATATCTGAAAGTTAATAAATTTTATTATTGGTTTAATATCAATATAATTATTAATATAAATACTACCTTTAACAAAGGTATTTAAATACTCAGGTATTTCTTTTAAACCATTTAAAAATAAATCATTACCCACCACTGGATTAAAACCTTCTGGGATTTCAGTTAAATCTCTTAAATATAAACTACCTCCAACTTTTGGATTAAACCCTTCTGGAATAGAAGTTAAAGAATCTAACCTTAAATTACCACCCACCTCAGGGTTAAATTCACTTGATATAGATATCACACTAGATAAAATTAAACAACCACCAACCTTAGGATTAAATCCTTTAGGTATTGAAGTTAAACCTCTTAAATCTAAATTACCACCCACCACCGGATTAAATCCTTTAGGTAGAGAAGTTAAACCTTGTAACCAGAAACCACCCGCAATCTCTCTTTCACCATAGAATTGATCATCAGTTAAATTATAACCTTGACCTTTACAATATTCTATAAATTCCCCCTTAGTCATAAATGAAAATTAATAAATTTTAATTCTGGTTTAATATCAAAATCATCAGAATCATCTTCCGAATAAATATAAATATCTCCTTTAATATTAAAGGGATTCCAATTCTCTGGAATTTCAGTTAATCTATCTAAAAATAAATGACTACCAACTAATGGGTTAAATCCCTCTGGTATAGAAGTTAAACTACTTAAAAATAAAATATTACCAACCACCGGATTAAATCCTTCTGGTATTGAAGATAAACTTTCTAACCACAACTCACCACCAACATAAGGATTAAATCCTTCTGGTATTTCAGCTAAATCATTTAGGTATAAATCACCACTCAACATCGGATTAAATCCTTCTGGGATAGAAGTTAAACTATATAAGTTTAAATCACCTTTAATAATTTCTTTACCACAATATTGTTTATCAGTTAAATCACAACCTTGATATTTACAATAACCTATAAATTCATCTTTCATCATATCTGATATATATTAAATTTGAAAATCTATAAATTTTTTTATAAATTCTTCCTTCATCATATCTCAAAGTTAATAAATTTTATATTATATAATGGATATATTACACCTTTAACTTTATTTGGATTAAAATTCTCTGGAATTTCAATTAATCCATTTAAAACTAAATCCCTACCAACCTTAGGATTAAATCCTTTAGGTATTGAAGTTAAATTAATTAAATATAAACTACCACCAACTTCTGGATTAAATCCCTCTGGTATTGAAGTTAAATCTCTCAAATCTAAATCACCACCCACCTCAGGACTAAATCCATCTGGGATAGAAGTTAAACTACATAAATATAAACTACCACCAACTTCTGGATTAAATCCCTCTGGTATTGAAGTTAAATCTCTCAAATCTAAATCACCACCCACCTTAGGATTAAACCCCTCTGGAATTTCAGGCAATTGACTTAAATATAAAGTACAATCTATCCTTTCTTTACCATAAAATTGATCATCAGTTAAATTATAACCTTGTTCTTTACAATATTTTATAAATTCTTCTTTCGTCATGATTTATATATTAAATATGGAAATTTATAAATTCTAATATTGGTTTAATATTAACATCATCATCTATAATATAAATATCACCTTTGATCAACGGATTAAATCCTTCTGGTAGAGAAGTTAAACTATTTAAAATTAAACTTCCACCTACTTTTGGATTAAATCCTTTTGGTATGGAAGTTAAACTACCTAAATATAAATCACCTCTCACCTCAGGATTAAATCCTTTTGGGATAGAAGTTAAACTATCTAAATATAAATCACCTCCCACCACCGGATTAAATCCTTTTGGTATGGAAGTTAAACTATCTAAATATAAAGTACAATCTATCCTTTCTTTACCTGAAAATTGATCATCAGTTAAATTATAACCTTGTTCTTTACAATATTCTAGAAACTTTTCTTTAGTCATATCTCAAAGTTAATAAATTTTATTATTGGTTTAATATCATAAACTTCATCATTAATATAAATACTTCTTCTAACCCCATTGGGATTCCAATTCTCTGGTATTGAAGTTAAACTATCTAACCATAAATTACCACCCACCACAGGGTTAAACCATTCTGGGATTTCAGTTAAACTACTTAAATATAAACCCAAACTAACCACCGGGTTAAATCCATCTGGAATTTCAGTTAAATATCTTAAATATAAAGCACGATCAATCTTTTCTTTACCATAAAATTGATCATCAGTTAATCTAATACCATTAATATCATAAACATATTCTATGAATTCCTGTTTAGTCATATCTCAAAGTTAATAAATTTTAATGTTGAGTTAATATCATTAAAATAACCATCACCATTATGAATATTAACAACAATACAACCTTTAATATTAGTAGGATTCCAATTCTCTGGAATCTCAATTAAATCATTTAAGTATAAATCACGACCAACCACTGGATTAAATCCTTTTGGTATTGAAGTTAAACTATCTAAATATAAATTACCTCCCACCACCGGATTAAATCCTTTTGGTATTGAAATTAAACTCATTAAAAATAAACTACCATAAACCACCGGGTTAAATCCATTTGGAATGGAAATTAAACTTTGTAAATCTAAACTACCAACCACTGGATTAAATCCTTCAGGTATAGAAGTTAAATCCGATAAATTCAAATCATTTTTAATTTCAACTTTACCATAAAATTGATCATCAGTCAAATTATAACCCCTGGTTATAAAAAAATATTCCATGAATTCATCTTTAGTCATAAATCTATATATTCGTTTTAGAAAACGAAATCTTAAATATTATTAAAAAACACTTGATTTTTAATAATATATTTCATATATTTGTATTATAGTTCTTTGAAATGATATTAATGGTTATTTAACAAAATCTTGTTAAATGTAAAATCATATTAAGTAAAAAAAATAATGTCCGTTCATTCGGGACGAATGAACGGACATTAAACAAAAACGAGGTGAGGCGTTGCCATTAGGCAAGTCTATGATTCAAACTCAGACCAGATCTAATAAGAGATGAAAAATTAAACAAATTATTAAAATGAGTAAATTCAAAGTAGGTGATAAAGTAGAATGTGTTTCAAATGTTATATTGAGTTATAATGAAATTAAAATTAAAATTGGAGACACCTTTACCATTATAGATATTCAATTCATGTATGAATCAAGATATAAATTGGATGCTTTCCCTTATAACTGGTTTAGTTTAAAAGGATTCGAATTGGCGAAATCTCAAATAAGAGATGAAAAATTAAAACAACTTGGAATACTATGAACAGTGGAGAGAATGAAATCAATGGTATCACTAAAAGACACCTCTATAAAGAAAGACAATTCAAAATAGGTGATAAAGTTCAATGTGTTAAAAATGGCATATCAAATGAAATATATAAATCAATTCAAGTTGGGAAAACATATACAATTATAAATAAAAGTCTTACATTCGATACATGGAGATGGAATGGAGTAGATATTATTGATTATACCTATCAATTAGATATGTTCCCAGAACAATGGATTATTCTAGATGGATTTGAAAATATATCACAAATAAGAGAAGATAAATTAAACCAAATTTTAAACTAAAATGAGTGAATTTAAAGTAGGTGATATAGTGGAATGTGTTTTCTCTATCATCCTTCACGCAGAATCAAATCATTTAAAATTGGAGAAACCTTTACCATCATAGATGTAAAACGGATAAATGATGATATTGTTGAATATGGTTATAAATTAGATGCTTTCCCAGATAAATGGTTTCGTTTAATGGGATTCGAACTAAGACCAGACTTAATGAGAGAGGAAAAATTAAACCAACTTGGTATATGAGAGATTTTAAGGTAGGTGATATTATCGAGTGTGTTTCGGATGTTAAGTGGAATTACAATGGAGTAAAAGAAGGTGAAATTTATACAGTTGAAGATTATCAATCTCTTGGTGATGGTTTTTTTAGAATCAAAATAAAAGGTTATTGGTTTTCACCTTTAAAATTTAAACTTAGATTAGATCTAATAAGAGAAGAGAAATTAAACCAAATCTTAAATTTTTGATATATACTATATGGAAATTATTTTACATATAATCGGGTTATGCCCAGAACACCTATCACACTTTTCAATAATTGATTTCATAGTTCAATTACCTTCATCATTATTGATGGATATATTAAACTATTTTAAACTTAAAAAGTGAAATCATTATGAGAGATTTTAAGGTAGGGGATAAAGTGGAATGTTATCAAGAAATAATCAGTAAAAATGATATATTTAAAGGTAATGGTTTAGTTCAAGGTAATATCTATACAATTGAAAATATATCAAATGATTATATCATGTTAAATGGCGCAATCGGAGTATCTTTCCATAAATCAAGATTCAAACTTAGATTAGATTTAATGAGAGAGGAAAAATTAAACCAATTAGGACTATGAGAGAATTTCAAGTAGGGGATATTGTTGAATGTATTGAGGATGAAAAATCCAGTAAATTATATATTGGTTTAGTTAAAGGCAATATCTACAAAATTAAAGATATAGGTGAAAATAAGTTTTATATTACTTTAAGTGGAATCCCAGGAAAATCTGCTGATCCGTGGAGAGAAGTTTTAGATCTTTTAGATAATTCTAGTACTAATTTTAAAATACTCTTAAATGGTGGGCGCTCTTTTAGAATCACAGACACTTTTCATATATCAAGATTTATCCTTAGACAAGATCTTATGAGAGATAATAAATTAAAACAATTGTTAAATGAGAAAATTTGAAATAGGTGATATAGTGGAATGTGTTGAGGTTGAAACTCTTACCCATGTAAAGGGTTTATTTATAGGAGATATCTATATAATTGAAGATATATGTGAAAATGATTTATATATTGCTGTAAGTCATTTGCAAGGAATTCTAATTACCCACGATACTCCCAACTCCCATGGCTGGTCTCCATCGGAGGTAATATATCCTTTTCATATATCAAGATTTATCCTTAGACAAGATCTTATGAGAGATAATAAATTAAAACAATTGTTAAATGAGAAAATTTGAAATAGGTGATATAGTGGAATGTGTTGAGGCTTTCTCAACACATTTAAAAATTGGTGATATATTCATAATTAAATCTATAAGTTTGGATGACATGATTAGAGTTGTTCCGTATGATGAAGGTAACCAGATGGCTGGCACTTGGTTTAAATCAAGATTTATCCTTAGATTAGATTTAATGAGGGAAGATAAATTAAACCAATTATTAAAATGAGAAAGTTTAAAGTAGGTGATAAAGTAGAATGTATTCTTGAAGATACATCAAGATCCATTTTAACCCAAGGTAAAATCTATACAATTGAATCTATACATTCATATGGTGCAAAAGATGATTATATTAGTTTAGTGGGAATCTCAGTTGCTTCTTTCTATAAATTAAGATTTAAACTTAGATTAGATTTAATGAGAGAGGAAAAATTAAATTATTTGTTGAAATGAGAAAATTTCAAGTAGGAGATAAGGTAGAGTATATTGGTAATAATGGTATAATATCGAAACTTTTTTTCGATTGTATAAGACATCAAGGTCTCAACCTTGGGAATTTAGGGATAAGACATGATAAAATCTATACAATTGAATCTATATATTCATATGATGAAAAAAATGATTATATTAATCTAGTGGAAATACCAGGCATTTCTTTCCATAAATCAAGATTCAAACTAGAAAAATCACAAATAAGAGAAGATAAATTAAAAGAATTGTTGAAATGAGAGATTTTAAGCTAGGTGATAAAGTGGAATGTGTTGATGATGATGGTTATCATTTAACCAAAGGTAGGATATATAATTGAATCCGAAACTGATTTACATATTTGGTTAGAATGCCCAACAGACATAAAAAATTGGCAACAGGTTGGTTACCATAAATCAAGATTTATCCTTAGATTAGATTTAATGAGGGAAGATAAATTAAACCAATTACTTTCACTTCCAGTATAAATAATTTTTTGTATATTTGTTATAAAATGAGAAAATTCCAAATAGGTGATATAGTAGAATATGTTAATATTCATAGAGGTGATATTTATAAAGTTAAAGGGGTATATGATAACCATATTTGTTTAGAAGGATCAGACTTGCTTTTCAATGAAAAAGGATTCAAACTTAGACAAGATTTAATGAGAGAAGATAAACTTAATAAATTGCTCACTAAGTGATATTAAAATTCATAAAATTTAATATTGGTTTAATATTATCATCATCAACAATAATATAAATACTATCATCATCAACTTCTTCAACAATATAAATATCATCAACATTAATTGGATTCCAATTCTCTGGAATTTCAGTCAAACTACCTAATAATAATTTACCACCAACCACTGGACTAAATCCTTCTGATATAGAAGTTAAACTATTTAAATTTAAAATACCACCCACCACCGGATTAAACCCTTCTGGAATAGAAGTTAAACTAACTAAAAGTAAATTAACAATCTTTTCTTTACCCGAAAATTGATCATCAGTTAATCTAATTCCATTACTATCAAAAACATATTTTATAAATTCTTCTTTAGTCATGATTTATATATTAAATTTAAATATGGAAATTTATAAATTCTAATATTGGGTTTTTATCATAACCAGTTTCATCAATAAAAATCTTACCTTTAACCTCTGGATTAAAATTCTCTGGGATTTCTGTTAAACTATCTAAATTTAAATCACCACCCACCACTGGATTAAACCCTTCTGGAATAGAAGTTAAACCTCCTAAACCTAAATAACCACCTACTTTTGGATTAAATCCTTTTGGTATGGAAGTTAAACTATTTAAAATTAAACTTCCACCGACATTAGGATTAAATCCTTCTGGAATTGATGTTAAACTATTTAAATATAAATGATTACCAACTTTTGGATTAAATCCTTTTGGTATTGAAGTTAAACCTCCTAAGTATAAATTACCACCCACTACCGGATTAAATCCTTTTGGTATTGAAGTTAAAACATTTAAATATAAATGACCTTCAATCTTTTCTTTACCCGAAAATTGATCATCAGTTAAATTATAACCTGGCCAGAGAGAAGCCTGCGGTTGTTCTTTACAATATTGTAAAAATTCTTCTTTAGTCATGATTTATATATTAAATTTAAATATGGAAATTCATAAATTCTAATATTGGTTTTTTATCATAACCAGTTTCCTCATCAATAAAAATCTTACCTTTAACCTCTGGATTGAAATTCTCTGGGATTTCTGTTAAACTATCTAAATATAAATTACCACCCACCACCGGATTAAACCCTTCTGGAATTGAAGTTAAACTATCTAAGTATAAATCACCATTCACCATTGGATTAAATTCTTTTGGTATTGAAGTTAAACTATTTAAAGTTAAACTTCCACCGACCTTAGGATTAAATCCTTTCGGTATAGAAGTTAAACCTACTAACCATAAATTACCTCCCACCACTGGATTAAACCCTTCTGGAATAGAAGTTAAACGATTTAAATATAAACCACCTCCAACTTTTGGATTAAACCCTTCTGGAATAGAAGTTAAACTATCTAAGTTTAAATTACCTTCAATCTTTTCTCTACCCGAAAATTGATCATCAGTTATATTACAATATTTTATAAATTTTTCTTTCGTCATGATTTATATATTAAATATGGAAATTCATAAAATTTAATATTGGTTTAATATTAATTACCCCAATAATATAAATATCTCCATTAATATTGGTAGGATTCCAATTCTCGGGAATTTCAGTTAAACTATCTAAATATAAATTACCTTTCACCTCAGGGTTAAACCCCTCTGGGATAGAAGTTAAACGATTTAAAGATAAATCAATACGAACAATTGGATTAAATCCTTTTGGTATTGAAGTTAAAGAATCTAACCATAAATTACCACCCACCTCAGGATTAAATCCTTTTGGGATAGAAGTTAAACGATTTAACCATAAATCACCTCCCACCACCGGATTAAATCCTTCTGGTAGAGAAGTTAAAGAGTCTAACCATAAATCACCTCCCACCACCGGACTAAACCCTTCTGGAATTTGAGTTAAATTATCTAAATTTAAATCACCTCCCACCTCAGGGTTAAACCCTTCTGGAATTGAAGTTAAACGATTTAAATATAAACTACCTCCAACTTTTGGATTAAATCCCTCCGGTATCTCAGTTAAACTAACTAAAAGTAAATTATCAATCATTTTTTTACCATAGAATTGATCATCAGTTAAATTATAACCTTGTTCTTTACAATATTTTATAAATTGTTCTTTCGTCATGATTTATATATTAAATATGGAAATTCATAAAATTTAATTCTGGTTTAATATTAACATCATCATCTATAATATAAATATCACCTTTGATCAACGGATTGAAATTCTCTGGGATTTCTGTTAAAGAGTCTAACCATAAATTATAACCCACCACCGGATTAAACCCTTCTGGAATAGAAGTTAAACTTCTTAAATTTAAATTACCACCCACCACTGGATTAAATCCTTTTGGTATTGAAGTTAAACTATTTAAAGTTAAACTTCCACCAACCTCAGTATTAAATCCTTTTGGTATGGAAGTTAAACTATCTAAATTTAAATTACCTCCAACTTTTGGATTAAATCCTTCTGGTAGAGAAGTTAAAGAATCTAACCATAAATTACCACCCACCACCGGATTAAACCCTTCTGGTAGAGAAGTTAAACTATCTAAATTTAAATTACCACCCACCTCAGGGTTAAACCCTTCTGGAATGGAAGTTAAACTATCTAAATATAAATCACCTCCCACCACCGGATTAAATCCTTTTGGGATAGAAGTTAAACGATTTAACCATAAACTACCACACACCACCGGATTAAACCCTTCTGGAATAGAAGTTAAACGATTTAAATATAAACCACCTCCAACTTTTGGATTAAACCCTTCTGGAATAGAAGTTAAATCTACTAAGTTTAAATTACCTTCAATCTTTTCTCTACCCGAAAATTGATCATCAGTTATATTACAATATTTTATAAATTGTTCTTTCGTCATGATTTATATATTAAATATGGAAATTTATAAATTCTAATATTGGTTTTTTATCATCATCTAAAATATAAATCTTACCTTCAACTTTACTTGGATACCAATTTTCTGGGATTTCTGTTAAACTATCTAAATATAAATTACCTTTCACCTCAGGGTTAAACCCCTCTGGGATAGAAGTTAAACGATTTAAAGATAAATCAATACGAACAATTGGATTAAATCCTTTTGGAATAGAAGTTAAAGAGTCTAACCATAAATTATAACCCACCACCGGATTAAACCCCTCTGGAATAGAAGTTAAACTACATAAAATTAAATTCTCACCAACCTCAGGATTAAATCCTTTTGGAATAGAAGTTAAACTTCTTAAATTTAAACTACCACCCACCACTGGATTAAACCCTTCTGGAATAGAAGTTAAACTTCTTAAATCTAAATAACCACCAACCACTGGATTAAATCCTTTTGGTATTGAAGTTAAACTATTTAAGTATAAATCACCTTCAATCTTTTCTTTACCATAGAATTGATCATCAGTTAATCTAATTACATTACTATCAAAAACATATTCTATAAATTCATCTTTTGTCATATGTTATATATTATATATTAAATATGGAAATTTATAAATTCTAATATTGTTTTTTTATCATCATCAATATAAATCTTACCTTCAACCTCTGGATTAAACCCCTCTGGGATTTCTGTTAAACTATCTAAATATAAATGACCACCCACCACCGGATTAAATCCTTTTGGAATGGAAGTTAAACAGTTCAACCATAAACTACCACC
>TBL_comb48_EPIDRAFT_1002078_pt1 | contig 14157 bp, 14 predicted proteins | sample TroBogEpilimnion_37_FD_10681 | JGI IMG/M metagenome (IMG submission 10681)
AAACATCCTTTTTAAGTGTAACAATAACTTGTAGCTTCAATTTTTATTTTTTCTTTAAGGTTATTTTTGTGATTCCAGTCTTAATTTCTTTAATATTTGTGCCTTCAGGCATGATCCCAAGACGTCTCGCAACTTCTTGATACGCCTCAACTAGTCCTCCAAGATCTCTTCTAAAACGATCTTTGTCTAATTTTTTTTCATCTTTAATATTCCATAATCTGCAACTGTCAGGACTAATTTCGTCAGCAACATATATTTCTGAATCTTCTCCGTTCCAAAATCTTCCAAACTCTAGTTTAAAGTCAACTAACTTAATACCTATACCCCTGAATACACCAACTAAAAAATCATTTATTCGTAATGCTTGCTCTGAAATAAAACTAAGTTCATCTTGGTTAGCCCAATTTAAANTTAAGATATGNTCTGTATTTACTAAAGGATCTCCNAATTCGTCATTCTTNAAATAAAACTCTAGTATTGGTTTTGTAAGTTCGGTTCCCTCACTAATTCCAAGCCGAGTTGAAAAAGTTCCNGCNGCAATNTTTCTTACTACAACTTCGATTGGAATAATTTCTAAAGATTTTATTAATTGTTCACGCATATTAAGACGTTTAATAAAATGNGTCTTAATACCAATTTGATTTAATTGAGTTAAAATAAATTCTGATATGCGATTATTTAAAACACCTTTTCCATCAATGACTGCCTTTTTTTTATTATTAAAAGCAGTAGCGTCATCTTTGAAATATTGAATTAAAGTTCCTTTTTCAGGACCTTCGTATAAAATTTTTGCTTTGCCTTCGTAAATTTGTTTACCTCTAGCCATTAGCCTTAAAAACCCTTCCGTAGATAGTGCTAATGTATCTTAAATGAGAATTGATGTTGAATAATTTTTTAAGTTCTTCTGTGGATAATTTAGATTTAATTTGTTTGTCGTTATTTAAATTATCAAAAAAGTTTTCATTTAAATTCCACGTTTTCATTGCATTTTTTTGCACCAATTTATAAGCAACTTCTCTTGTCATTCCTTTTTGAGTTAATTGCAGAAGAACGTTTTGAGAAAATATAAGACCATTAAATTTATCTAAATTTTTTTGCATATTTTTTGGGTAAACAACTAAATTTTTGATAATACCTGTAAGCCTTGAAAGAATAAAATCTAGTGTCACTGTAGCATCAGGGCCAATGTTTCTTTCAACACTTGAGTGACTAATATCTCTTTCATGCCATAGAACTACATTTTCAAGGGCAGGAGTGACGTAACTTCTTACTAATCTTGCAAGTCCTGTAATATTTTCTGATAAAACTGGATTTCTTTTATGCGGCATAGCAGAGGAACCTTTTTGTCCGCTTGAGAAAAATTCTTCAACTTCTAACACTTCTGTTCTTTGTAAGTGTCTTATTTCTGTTGCAAGCCTTTCCACGGATGACGCGATTACGCCAAGTATACTAAAATAATAAGCGTGACGATCTCTTGGAATAATTTGAGTAGAGATTGGTTCTGCTTTAAATTTTAATCTTTTTGCAACGTGTTTTTCAATTCCAGGATTAAGGTGTGCAAAAGTTCCAACAGCGCCAGAAATAGCACAGGTTGATATTTCATTTAATGCTTGCTGCATTCTTTTTTTATTTCTCTTAAACTCTGCATAAAAAGTTAAAAGTTTTAAGCCAAATGTTATAGGCTCTGCGTGTATTCCGTGACTTCTACCAACACAAACTGTTTTTTTGTATTTAATAGCTTTTATTTTTAAAATTTTTAAAAGCTCGTCTAAATCTTCTAAAATAATTTTTCCAGATTGATAGAGTTGGATATTAAAACAAGTATCCAAAACATCAGAAGAGGTCATTCCTTGATGCAAAAATTTTGCTTTCGGACCAACTTTTTCAGTAATCGAAGATAAAAAAGCAATTACATCATGTTTTACTTTTTTTTCTATTTCATCAATTCGTTTAGGATTTATAATTGCTTTTTTTCTAATAATTGTAGCAATTCCTCTTGGAATAATTTTATATTTTTCCATTGCTTCTGCTGCGTAAATTTCTATATCAAGCCAGATTTTATATTTATTTTCTGCGCTCCAGATTTTTGCGATATGTTCTCGTGTATATCTTTGGATCATTGAGATACGATATATTTAGTTAGCACTATTTTTTTATAAAGTAAAAATTTCGTATCCATTATCAGTTATACCTATTGTATGTTCAAATTGTGCTGATAACGATTTATCTCTTGTCACAGCGGTCCAACCATCAGCTAATACTTTAGTATCAAAATCTCCAGAATTAATCATCGGTTCGATTGTAAAAACCATACCTTTTTTTATTTTAATACCTTCACCTTTTTTACCGTAATGCATGATATTTGGTTCTTCATGAAAACTAGTTCCAATTCCATGACCACAGAAATCTCTCACTACTGAAAATCCGTTTGCTTCAGCATAATTTTGAATGGCATAACCAATATCACCTAAAGTAATTCCTGGTTTTAATATTTTAATTCCTTCCATCATACTTTCTCTTGTGACATTTACTAATTTTTCAGCTTTAACAGAAACTTTTCCTACACAATAAGTTTTGCTGGTATCACCATAATAACCCTCTAATACTGCAGTAATATCCACATTTACAATATCACCATCTTTTAAAATTTTGTCTCCAGGAATGCCATGGCACACTACATGATTTATAGAAGTGCAGACAGATTTTGGAAAACCTCTGTAATATAGTGGGGCAGAGTATGCTTTATGTTCGTTTAAATATTCATTTGCCTTTTGATCTATCAAATCAGTTCTTGCTCCAACTTTAATAAATTGCTCTAAGTATTCCAAAGTCCTGGCAGCAAGAGAACCTGCTTTTTTTAGTCCTTTAAAATCAGTCTCGTTATATATTTTAATTTCTGATAAATTATTTTCTGTGCTTTTCATTAAAATTTAATTTCTAATTGTTTATCAACTATTATTTCTTTATCTGACACTTTACTTGAATAACAAATAAATTTCACATCTTTTTGATACGCTAATTTAAAATATTTATAATATTCTTTGTCGATATCTTCTGCGATTTTGAAATATTTACAATCATTGCGTTGTACTAAGTAAATTAAATAAGCTTCATAACCTTTTTTTATAGAATCAATAAGATGCAAAAGATGTTTTTGACCTCTGGTGGTAGGCGCATCTGGAAATTCAGCAATTAACTCTTTGCGTTTTAAAGTTACATTTTTAACTTCAACAAATGCTTGTTGCTTGTTATTTGAAATTAAAAAATCAAAACGAGTATTATCTGAAAACTTCACTTCTCTTTGAACTTTTGAATAGTTATTAAGTTCATAAATTTTTTTATTTATTAAAGCTTCTTCTACAATTTTATTTGTTGAAAAAGTGTTAACGCCAATCAGTTGTTTTTTATGTTCTAAAATTTCAAGTGTATATTTTAATTTTCTTTCTGGGTTTTTAGATTTTGAAACCCAGGCGTTTTCACCTTCATTTAACAACCCAAGCATAGAGCCTGAATTCGCACAATGGGCTGTTATCGTCTCTTTATTTATTTCGCAGTCTACAAAAAATCTTTTATATCTTTTTATAAATTTAGTTTTTATAAGAGGGCTGTCAAATTTCATTAAATATATTAGTATCAAAAAGAAAATGAGAGTGAATAAAAAAAGCAGAATTTATGCTGCAATATTAATCATCGGTGATGAAATTTTATCTGGCCGAACACAAGATACAAATACCTGCTTTCTTGCAAAATGGTTAAATGAAAGAGGAATTCAAGTAAAAGAAGTTAGAGTTATCCCAGATATTTTAAAAACGATAGTTGAAACCTTAAATGTTCTTAGAAAAAAATATAGTTATGTTTTAACTACAGGTGGAATAGGACCAACACACGATGATATTACCGCACTTGCAATCTCAAAAGCTTTTAAAGTTAAGTATGAATACAATAAAGAAGCTTATCAGATCTTAGAAAAACATTACGGACAAAAAAATTTCAATGATGCAAGAAAAAAAATGGCAAAAATGCCTAAAGGTGCAAAATTAATTTATAATCCATCAAGTGCAGCTCCAGGATTTTACATGAAAAATGTTTTCACTCTTCCTGGTGTGCCAGCAATATTAAAATCAATGATGTATAATTTAGAACAACTGTTAGTAGGCGGCCAAACTATGCACAGTGTAACAGTAACGTGCAGTAAGCCAGAAAGCAAAATTGCAAAAGATTTTGAATTTTTACAAAAAAAATTTAAAGATTTAATTTTAGGAAGTTATCCTTTCTTTAAGGATGGAAAAGTTGGAGTTGCTTTAGTAATCAGAGGATACTCTTTAAAGCGTATCAACAGTTGCAAATTATTATTAGAAAAAATTGTAAAAAAAATTCAAACCGCTTAATGGGTAAGCTTAAAGATTTAGAAAAATTAAAGAAATCAATTCTAAAAGCTAAAAATAAATTTCCTGGTAAAAATTTAGTATTTGCAGACGGAAATTGTAATTCTAAAATCATGATAATTGGTGAAGCTCCAGGAAGAACTGAAGACAAACTTCAACTCCCATTTGTTGGTAGAGCTGGAAAAATATTAAATGAATTATTATCTTATATTAAATTAGATCGATCAAAAGTTTATATTACAAATGTTGTAAATTTTAGACCTGATGAAAATAGAAAACCAACTGAAAATGAAATTTATTTTTTTAAAAAGTTTTTAATTAAACATATTCAAATTATAAATCCGAAATTTCTGCTTCTTGTTGGATCGACAGCTGCATTTGCTATTCTTAATCATTCAGCGCCATTAGCAGACATTAGGGGCAAGTGGATTAAATCTAAAGAGTTGAATTTAGATGCGTTTACAATCTACCATCCAGCTTATTTGTTAAGACAATCTGCTCAAGTAGCGGTTACTAAAAAAGATATGCTTAAGTTTAAAACTAAAGTTACGAAATCATAAAAATTCCAAAGAAATTTGCAAAAAAAGCTACAATAGCGCCACTTAAAATTATCCAAACTGGATTTATAGTAGTAAATCCCATGAGAAGCATTGATAGCATTGTCACTATAACCGTGAATACACTTCGATCTGAAATTATGGCAAAGCTTAAACCACTTGCAATAAATAGACCGATCGCAATAGGAATTAATGATCTTTCTAATAATTTATAGTTTTCTGTACCTACAAATTGACTTGCAAATCTACTTACAAAATAAGTTACTATAGAAGCTGGTAGCAACATGCCTATGGTTGCTGCAATTGCTCCGAGTAAGCCAGCAACCTGCCAACCAATTAAAGTAACCACCGTTACATTAGGACCGGGTGCCATTTGAGCTAAAGCATATAACTGAATAAAATTTGAATGACTCATCCAGTGATATTTATTGACCACATCGTGTTGTAATTCGCTTAATGAAGAAACAATCCCACCAAAAGAAATTAAAGAAAGTTTAGTGAAAGTTAACAAAATTTGTAAAGATAAAATTAGTTGGTTCATTGTTTTTTAAAAATTTTATTAATAATAATTGAGAATGGAATTAGTAAAAATAATGATTGTGCAATTCGAAAATGAAATATGACAATTAATGTTGTCGCAAAAAGAATAACCAAATAGTTATTTAAATCATATTTTAATTTTGTTAGCATTTTAATGCCGTTACCAATAATCATTCCAATAGTAGTTATTCCAGCGCCAACCATCAGAACATGAATTTCAGGTATTAACGAAAATTTATTATATAATATTGCAAGAATAACAACGATCACTGCTGGAATAAAATAAATACCAAACGCAGATACAAATGCGCCTAATTTTCCATGATACTTATTGCCAATCATTACACTTACATTGATATAATTTGGACCAGGTAAAATTTGTCCCATACCAACATAAGTTGCAAATTCTTCTTCAGTTAACCATTTGCGTTCTTCTACAATAATATGACGACCAACAGCAGCCACCCCTCCAAATCCAAGCATGCCAATTTTTAGAAATCCAAGGAATAATTCTTTAAGAGTGGGTTTCAATTGTAAATTTTAATTTGAGTTAATTGAATTATTTTAAAAAATACTAAATTAAAATTATTTGTTATGCAATTAATCATTAGTTAACTTTCGGTTGCACTAAATTTTTAAATCATTAAAAAGGTTGGTAACCAATGCATTTTAAAGGGCCCTCGTGGTGGAATTGGTAGACACAAAGGACTTAAAATCCTTGCCCTTTTTGGGAGTGCCGGTTCAAGTCCGGCCGAGGGCACCAGTAACAAATATGAGAATATTATTAATTTTTTTAGTTTTAGTTTTGGGTTGTTCTAAAAATACAAAAATTCCCTTTACGTCCAAAGAAAATAAACCGAACAATGTAAATATAGAGGGTCAATTCGACGGTACTTATATTTTAAAAAATGTTGGAAATTATTGTTCAGTTATTTTAAATGCTAAAAATATTAGTAATACTGATAAAAGAGCTTCATTTACTGTTAGCGCAGTTTCATACGATGATAAAAAATACGAAGCCTATGTTATTGGCGACAAAGTTAAACCAAGCGAGGCTGTAAATTTAGAGGCAAAATTTGTAAGACCCGTAGACTGCAACGATCTTAAGAAAATAGAAATTTCAAAATAATTTTATAAATCTATATTTTTAACTTTAGGCGCGTTCTCTTCGATAAACTTTAGTCTTAGCTCAGAGTTTTTGCCCATAATATTTGAAATCAATTTATTAGTTTTTTTAAAATCAGTGTTTGGAACATTTACTCTAATCAGTGATCTTGTATTTATGTTCATAGTTGTCTCTTTTAATTGTTGAGCCATCATCTCCCCAAGTCCTTTAAATCGACTTATCTCAACTTTAGATCCTTTTTTAATATTTTTTAACAATTTATCTTTATCTATATCATTTCGAACGTAATAGATTTGGTTTGAGATCGTAAGTTTATAAAGAGGGGGTACCGCTAAATATAAATGTCCATTTTTAATTAGATTTGGCATTTCACAGAAGAAAAAAGTAAGCAATAAACTTGCGATGTGATCGCCATCAACATCAGCATCTGTCATAATAATAATTTTTTCATAGCGTAAATCTTTGTCATTATATTTTTCTCGTCTTTGGCAACCAAGCGCTTGAAGTAAATTTGAAATTTCAGTGTTTGCTAAAATCTTTGCGGTATTAGAATTTTTTACATTTAAAATTTTTCCACGCAAAGGAAGAATTGCTTGAAAATTTCTATCTCTTGCTTGTTTTGCAGATCCGCCTGCAGAATCTCCTTCAACAATAAATAATTCTGTGCCTTCTATTTTAGATGAACTGCAATCAGCTAATTTTCCAGGCAATCTTATTTTTCGAGTTGCGCTTTGTCTTCCTGTGTCTAAATTTTGATTTTGAAGATCTTTTTCTCTTATTTTTCCTTCGATGAACTCAAGGATAGAGTTTGCAGCTTTTGGATGTTGATTGAACCACTCTTCAATTGCTTTTGATACTGAGTTATCACAGTATTTTTGAATAAAACTTGAAGAAAGCCTCGATTTTGTCTGACCTTCAAATTCTGGATTGCTTATAAAAATTGAAAAAATATAACTTGCGTTAGATAAAATGTCGTCCGCACTTGCACTCTGGACTATTTTGTTATTTTTAAATTTAGCGATTTTTCTAATAGATTTTGAAATACCAGATCTAAACCCCTGTTCATGGGTTCCACCATTTGAAGTTAAAACAGAGTTGCAAAAGGATGTTTGAAAATTAGAAGCTTCATTATGCCATTGCACTGCAAATTCGAAGTTTCCTTTATCCTCCTCAAATTTATTTTTATGATGACATACTTTATCGTTTATAATTGTATTTTTTCTAGTCTCACTTTGTAAATATTCAATAATTCCATCAGGAAAAAAAAGTTTAGCATTTATTGGCGTATCATCTTTTCTATTAATTAACGATCTGTCACATTCCCAATGAATGGTAATCCCTTTAACTAGATAAGCTTTGGTTTTACAAAGTTGATAGAGTTTATTTGGTTGAAAACTTATTTCTTTTCCAAAAATTTCTTTATCTGGAAAAAAAGTAATTTTTGTTCCTGTTTTTAATTTTGATTTACCTTTTTTTATTAATTTATCTAATGGTTTACCTTTTGAGTAATTTTGTTGAAAAATATTAGAATTATTAAATACCTCTATTTTTAATTTATCAGACAAGGCATTAACAACTGATAATCCAACCCCGTGTAGTCCAGCTGAAGTAGAGTAGGACCCTTCTTTAAATTTTCCACCAGCATGTAATGTTGTCATTACAATCTCGAGTGCTGTTTTGTTTTTTTTTGGATGTTTATCTATAGGTATTCCTCGACCATCATCTATTACAGTTAACGATTTATCTTTATTTAGAGTAACATAAATATTTTTAGCATGACCCGCTGATACCTCGTCCATTGAGTTATCAATAATCTCGGTTGCAAGATGATGGTAAGCAGTTTCGTCAGTACCACCGATATACATTCCAGGTCTTTTACGAACAGGATCAAGGCCTTCTAGGATTTCAATGTCTTTTGCTGAATAATTATTATTTTTTTTGACCACGTGTTAAGCATTAGATTAATTTAAAAAAAAATACAGACGTAAATTTTATTTTAGGTAAAAAAAAACCCCGTATTTTTAGATACGGGGTTTTAAACTTTAAATATTTAAATTAGCAGCTGTAATACATTTGGTACTCAACTGGATGTGGAGTATGTTCCATATTATACACTTCGGTCATTTTAAGCTCGATATAAGCATCAATTTGATCGTCCGTGAACACACCGCCTGCTGTTAAAAAAGCTCTATCTTTGTTTAAGTTTTCTAAAGCTTCTCTTAAAGATCCACACACTTGTGGCACACCTTTAAGCTCGTCAGCAGATAAAGAGTATAAATCCTTATCGAATGGTTTACCTGGGTCAATCTTGTTTTTAATTCCATCAAGACCAGCCATTAACATAGAAGCAAAAGTTAAGTATGGATTTCCTGCGGCATCTGGGAATCTAACCTCAACTCTTTTGCCTTTTGGACTATTGCTAAAAGGAATCCTGCAGCTTGCAGATCTATTTCTTGATGAGTACGCAAGAATAACTGGAGCTTCAAATCCAGGAATTAATCTTTTGTAACTGTTTGTAGTAGAGTTAGTGAACGCATTTAATGCTTTAGCGTGTTTTATAATTCCACCGATGTAATATAAGCATTCTTGCGAAAGACCTGCGTATTTATCGCCAGCAAAAAGAGGTTTGCCTGCTTTCCAAATAGATTGGTGACAATGCATTCCAGATCCGTTGTCTCCTTTAATTGGTTTTGCCATAAACGTCGCAGTTTTTCCAAAAGAGTGAGCAACCATCTGAACAGCATATTTATAAATTTGCATGTTGTCCGCGTTACGCACCATTGTGTCAAACATTGTTCCTAACTCATGTTGAGACGGCGCAACTTCATGGTGATGCTTTTCAACTTTAACACCCATATCTTTCATTGCTTTTAAAGCTTCTGCTCTTAAATCTTGACAGCTATCAACTGGTGGTACAGGAAAGTAACCACCTTTAACAACTGGGCGATGTCCTAAGTTACCGTTTGGATATTCTTTGTCACCGTTATAAGGGCCTTCATTACTATCAACTTGAAAAGAAACTTTTTGCATAGTGTTAGAAATTTTAACATCATCAAAAATAAAAAATTCTGGCTCTGGTCCAAAATAAATTGTATCTCCTATTCCAGTTGTTTTTAAATAAGCCTCAGCTTTTTTTGCAATCGATCTTGGATCTCTTTCGTAATAATCTTTTTTAATCGGATCCATAACGTCGCAAAATATAACTAAAGTGTTATGCGAAGTGAAAGGATCAACGAATGCTCGTGATAAATCTGGTTTTAAAATCATGTCAGATTCATTGATTGCTTTCCATCCAGCAATAGAAGAACCGTCAAAAAAAGTTCCGTCGTTTAGAAAATCTTCATCAATAGTTGTCAAGTCCTGAGTCATGTGTTGTAATTTTCCTCTGGGATCTGTGAATCTAAGATCTACAAATTCTATTTCTTTTTCTTTAATCAGTTTTAGTATGTCTTGTGCGCTCATTAATCGCTCCTAAGTTATTAAATTTTTTGTTTTTTATAACAGAATTAATATAACTAATGACACAATATTCTATTGCCTTTTAGTTATGCCAGTTATGCATAATAAGAGTATTAGAAATTAAACTATAGATTGTGTTTGATTAAATGATTTTAAATTCAAAGGAAATTAAAGCGATTGAACAAAAAGAATTTAGGTTAAGAAAGAATTCATTTTCTTTAATGCAATCTGCAGGAGAAAAGTGCGCACACTATATATCGAGTAATTTTTCTAAAGATAAAGATTTTTTTATTATTTGTGGCCCTGGAAATAACGGCGGAGATGGTTTTGTAATTGGAAAAAATCTTATTAAAAAAGGATATAAAGTTAAATTTTTTTTAGTTCTTCCTGTAAAAAATAAAACAAAAGATAATTATAAAGCCCTAACACAACTTAATTCTAAAATTTTTAATTTAAGCGACCTAAACAAAGATTTAAGAAAGAGTTCAAAGCCTGTAATTATTGATTGTATTTTTGGAACGGGCTTAGACAGAAACGTTAATTCTAATATTAAAAATTTAATTAAGTTAATTAATCATAAAAAAACTTTTGTTATTTCAATAGATATGCCCACAGGCATTAATAGTGATAATGGGGCAATTATGGGTGAAGCAATTAAAGCGAATTTAACCTTAGCTCTTCATTGTAAGAAAGTAGGACATGTACTGTTTCCAGGGGTTCATTTTTCAGGTTTGGTAAAAGTTTTGAAAATTGGTATTCGAAAATCTTTAAATAAAATTGTTAAAAGCAAAATTAAAGAAAACTGCCCGTCTTTATGGATTAAAAAAAGATTTCCATGGAAACAATATAATTCTCATAAATATTCTAGAGGAAGAGTGTATGTATACGGATCTTTAAAAAATTATATAGGCGCATCATTATTATCATCTAATGCTGCTATTCGGTGTGGAGCAGGATCTGTAACCGTTGTTGCCAATAAGAATACAATAGATAAATATAATCAAAGTTTTTTCTCGTTGTTAAAAATTGAAATTAACTCGCAAAAAGAATTAGAAAATTTTTTAAAAAAATCTGTAATTACTTCATTTCTTATAGGTCCAGGTGCTGGTGTTGGTAAAGATACAATTGAAAATGTTAAATTAATCTTAAAGTACATTGATAATGTTGTTGTAGATGCTGATGCGATAACTTCATTTAATAAAAACCCTAAACAATTATTTTCTATTTTAGATAAAAATAAAATTATCACACCGCATGAAGGGGAATTTAATTCTATTTTTCCCCATTTAAAAAATATTAAAAATAAGATTGAAAAAACTTTAATGGCATCAAACAAAGCAAATTGTGTAGTTATTTTTAAAGGTCCAGACACAGTAATAGCTTCTCCAGATGGCAGAGTTTGTGTTAATACTATCGCAACTGAGGAACTTGCAGTTATTGGCTCAGGAGATGTTTTGAGTGGAATAATAGTAAGTCTTATTGGAAATAATAAAATGTCATCATTTGATGGCGCTTGCGCAGGTGTTTGGCTTCATTCCTTTGCAGCGAGATTAGTAAAAAAAGGATTGATCGCTGAAGATATTATTAAAAATCTTCCAAAGGCTTTAGAACAGTTAGATAACAAATATAATTAGTTTATTTTACTTTAGAGGGAATTACTTTGTTATTTTCAAACTGCGGAGGAATATAACTTCCTGTTGCTTGAGGAGTGTTAAGGCGAAAATAAATTAAAGAACATATTAGTAAAATAAGACTTATTAGAGATAAAGTTATTAAGGGAAATTTTCTGTTAATTTTATCTGTTATTAAAAGAACTAAATAATAAAGTGCAAATGGTAATATAATTGAGCAAAAAATTACAGCGTATCGAAGCATAAATTTAACCTTTGAAACTCATTTATATAAGTAAAATTAATTATTTTGCACTAGTTATTGGCAAATAAATCCTAGAAACCTTTAATAATATAGTTATATTCGGCTGCGTTAATATTTTAATATTATTGCGGAAGTGGCGGAACGGTATACGCACTGGTCTTAGGAACCAGCCCCGAAAGGGTTAAGGGTTCAAATCCCTTCTTCCGCACCATAGAATTTATGAAAGTAACAGTAGCAGAAACAAAAGGTCTAAAAACAAGTCTTAATGTTTTAATTAAGAAACAGGATATTGATAAAAAAATTGAAGAGAGAGCTATAGAATTACAAAAAACTATTAGCTTAAAAGGTTTTAGGCCAGGAAAAGCTCCAATCCAAATGTTAAAAAAACAATTTGGCGAAGCGCTTTATGGAGAAGTAGTAGAAAAAACTCTTCAAGATAGTACGTACCAAGCGTTAAATGAAAACAAAATAAAGCCTGCTGGTCAGCCAAAGATTGAAATTAAATCTTCAGGAGTAGATAAGGATTTAGAATATATAATCATTGTTGAAAAATCGCCTGAAATTAAAAAAATTGATTTAGAAAAAGTAACACTCACCGATTATAAATTAAAGGTAGAAAAAGAAGATATTGATTCTAGAATTAAATTATTGGCTGAAGGCCAAAAAAAATACACAGATAAAAAAGCAGGAGAGAAGTCATTAAACGGAGATGTTGTAGTATTTAACTTTGAAGCTAAAGTTGACGGTAAAGCTTTTGATGGAAACAAAGGAGAGAAAGTTCAAATTATTTTAGGCAAAGAATTGTTTATCAAAGGATTTGATAGTCAATTATTGTCTTGTAAAGTCGGAGATGAAAAAGAGGTTAAGGTTAACCTTCCTGAAAATTATCCAGCAAAAGAAATCGCAGGAAAGCCTGCTGTTTTTAGCTGTAAAATTGTTGAACTTAAAAAATCTGAAGATGCAGTAATTGACGATCAGTTTGCAAAAAATTTTGGAGCTAAAGATTTAAATGATTTAAAATCTTTAATTGAAAAGCAACTTTCAAAAGAGCAGTCATCTGTCACTGAATCGATCATGCGAAAAGAAATATTAGATTATTTAGATGCCAATACTAATTTTGAATTGCCTCAAGATCTTTTAGATAGCGAAAAAGAGTCTGTTAAACATAGTTTTATTCATGAAAAAGCACATCAAGGAGAAGAGCACGACAATCATAAGCATGGTCATCATGATCATTCAGATATAAAACTCACAAAAGACGATGAAGAGGAGATTTTAGATTTATCTAAAAGAAGAGTGAAATTAGCTTTAGTATTTAATAAAATAGGTGATGATAATAATGTTATTGTCACTGCTCAAGAGCTTCAAACAGAATTACAAAAACAAATGAGTATGTATCCAGGACAAGAAAAGCAAATTAGAGAATTTTACCAAAAAAATCCTGGTGAAATTACGAGACTAAGAGGACCGATTTATGAAGATAAAGTTGTTAATCTTATTAAATCAAAAGCAAAAATTAATGTTAAAGAGATTAATAAAAAACAATTAGAAGAACTAGTAAAAGACTTAACTTCTGAAATAAAATCAAAAACTAAGAATAATGAGAAAAAAGCAAGCGCTACTGAACCTAAAAAAGAAACGAAATCTAAAGATGCGTTAAAAAAACCTTTAAAAAAGATTAGTAAAAAATAATTAAAACCTGTAAAATCTGATTCTCTATGAAAGACCCAATTGAAATTTCTATGAACACTCTAATACCGATGGTCATAGAGCAAACAGCCAGAGGTGAAAGAGCTTACGATATATATTCAAGATTATTAAAAGAGAGAATTATCTTTTTAGTAGGCGGTGTTAATTCGCACCTTGCAAGTTTAGTTTGTGCGCAATTACTTTTTTTAGAATCTGAAAATCCAAAAAAAGAAATTTTTTTATACATAAATAGTCCAGGCGGAATTGTAACTGATGGTTTAGGAATTTACGATACGATGCAATATGTTAAGTCTCCAGTATCAACTATTTGCATTGGTCAAGCAGCGTCAATGGGATCTTTTTTATTGGCTGCTGGAGAAAAAGGACAAAGATTTTCTTTGCCAAACGCTAGAATAATGGTTCATCAACCTTCAGCAGGTTTTCAAGGACAAGCAACTGATATTCAAATTCACGCCAATGAAATTATTTATGTAAAAAAAAGGTTGAACGAAATTTATGCAAAGCA
>TBL_comb48_EPIDRAFT_1002080_pt1 | contig 14144 bp, 13 predicted proteins | sample TroBogEpilimnion_37_FD_10681 | JGI IMG/M metagenome (IMG submission 10681)
CAGCGCCTCCGGGAGATGCCGGGCGCCAGTGGCCTCGTGACGGGGCTCGGCTGGTTCTCGACGAAGCACTCCGTTGGCATCCTCGGGAGTCGTCCCCCTCGACACCACGGCGCCGACGGCTACCGCTACACCGACGTGCAGTCGGCCGTCGATGCGCTCCCCCAGACCAGAGTGCAGTCCAACTACGTCGGCGAGGCGACGGTGGAGACCTACACCGTGACCTACGACCGCACCGGCGAGCCAACGCTCGGCATCATCTGCGGGCGAACGAGCGACGACGCGAGGATTTGGGGGCAAATTACTGAGCCCTCGGTGCTCGCCACCGCCGCAACCACCGACTGGAACGGTCGCCGGGGCACCTTGGCGGAGAACGGCACCTTCAGCTTCAGCTGAAGCCCACGCGCTCCCACCGATACTGCACGTCCGGCTCGCCCTCTTCGTTCTCCCCATCCGTCATCGCCACGACGGCGAACCCCATGGATTCGTAGAACCGACGGGCCGGGGTGTTCGACTGGAAGGTCCACAGGTCGAGCGTGCCGGTCGACGCCTCCTTGGCGTGGGCAACCATCTGCGCACCGATACCGAGACGGTGGGCGCTGTGTGCGATGTAGAGCTGCTCGATCGACGTTTCGGTAGCGACCATGACCCCGCACATCTCGGATCCTCGGGACGCGAGCAGGACGGACGCACCCGCTTCGAGTCGAGTGGCGAGATAGGGGGCGAGTTCGACGTCGTCGTCGTGGACGCTCGGTGGAATCAGCGGAAACGCAGCGCGCCGGCTCTGGGCAATCACCGCGGCTGCGGCCTNGAGGTCGAGGTGACTCCCCGCCCTGAGGGTGAAGTGCGCGGTCACTCCCCGAGCACAATCGGGCCGGGGCGGAGCACGCGCACGACGCCGTCGAGCACCTCGGCCACGGTTGAGGATCGCCCACCACCTGCTGTTCCGGCGAGGACGACATCACCCTCGCCGAGCAACGACGCTGCCTCTTCCGCCGAGGTCACTGGGGGCTGACCGTGGAGGTTGCAGCTGGTGGTAGCGAGCGGGCCTGTGGCCTCAAGCAACGTGAGCAGGCGCGGGTCGTCAGGCATGCGAAGACCAACGGTCGAGGTGGCTCCAGTGAGCTTCGCGAGACCTGGAGGACACGAGACCACCACCGTCAGTGCCCCGGGCCAGAACGTCGCCATGAGGCCCATGGCCACCGCATCGAGTTCCCCAACGAGGGACAGCGCCACGGCGGGTGACGCCACGAGCACCGGGAGCGCGACCTCAGGCGGACGTTGCTTCACCGTGAAGATCGAGGCGATGGCGTCGGGCCGGTCGAGTCGAGCGGCGATTCCCCAGACGGTGTCGGTCGGGATGGCAGCAACGCCTCCCGCATCGAGCGCTCGGGCAATGGTCTCGAGTGATGACGTGATCAGTCCGGGCATCGGATGACGACTCCTCGGTTCTTTCCGGCGAGGTCTTGGACGATCTCCACGGTACCGAGGGAGCGAGCGAGTTCGGCCAGGTCGTCGCACTGGTGCGGGGCGCACTCGAGCACGACGACGGCCCGAGGGGCGAGGAAGGCTGGAGCACCATCGATGATGCACTCGAGATCGGCGAGTCCATCGTGCCCGGCTCGAGACGGACCGGCCACGAGTGCGGTCCGGGGCTCGGCGTAGAGCGCTCGATCGAGGGTGGCGTACTCCGCGTCCGTCACGTAGGGGGGATTCGAGACGAGGAGGTTGACCGCTCCGTGGAGAACGTCGGGAACTGGCTCCCACCACGACCCGAGGTGGAATTCGACGGCGGAACCAGTGCGCTCGGCGTTGCGTTTGGCGAGGCTCAGCGCTTCGGGGGACGCGTCGACTGCATGCACGGTGACGCCGCCGATCTCGGTGGCGAGTGCGCAGGCAATGGCGCCCGATCCCGTCCCGAGATCCACCGCGATGAGCGGGCGATCGAGGGTCGAAACCGCTGCGATGGCGTACTCCACCATCTGTTCAGTCTCAGGTCGCGGAATGAGCGCCCGCTCGTCGACGAGGAGGTCGAGGTGCCGAAATCCCCATGAACCGCACGCGTACTGCAAGGGGTAGCCCGAGGCAACGGCGGCAGCCTTCTCTCGGAGGATGGGCGCTGCAGCGGCAATCTCGTCAGCGCCTGCGCTCGGTCCAACCACAGCGTCGATGAGCCAGGTTGCCTGCACCGACCCACCGACGAGCGACCCTAATTCGGCGACCAGGGAAGCCCGGGTCACCGGAGGCCCTCGTCCTCCCCGGCGAGTTGACGAGCGCGAGCTTCTGCGAGGAGCGCATCGGTGAATTCATCGAGATCGCCAGCCAAGACCGCTTCTAAGTTGTAGCGCGTGAGTCCCTCGACGCGGTGGTCGGTGACGCGGTTCTCCTTGAAGTTATAGGTGCGGATCTTGTCGGCACGACCACCGGATCCAACCTGGCTTCGACGCTGCGAGGACAACTCGGCCTCTTGGGCATCTTGCTTGGCCTTGAGCAGCCGTGATCGCAGCACCACCATGGCGCGCGCTCGGTTCTGAATCTGGCTCTTCTCGTCCTGCATGGCCACCACGATGCCGGTCGGCAGGTGGGTGATGCGAACGGCGGAATCCGTGGTGTTGACCGATTGGCCACCAGGCCCTGAGGATCGGTAGACGTCGATCTTCAAGTCGTTTTGGTCGATCTCGATGTCGACCTCTTCAGCTTCAGGGAGCACGGTGACGGTGGCCGAAGAGGTGTGGATCCGGCCCTTGGCCTCGGTCTCGGGCACCCGCTGGACGCGGTGCACCCCGCCTTCGATCGACAACCGCCTCCAGGCATCGTCACCCTTGACGAGCATCGAGGCTTCATTCACACCCTGACGCTCGGACTCGTCGAAGCTCAAGACTTCGACCTTCCACCCACGACGCGCCGCGTAGCGCTGGTACATCTCGAAGAGGTCACGGGCGAACAGGTTCGCTTCTTCCCCACCTTCAGCACCACGGACTTCCATGATGACGTTGCGCCCATCGTTGGGATCCTTGGGCAACAGCAAGGTCTGCAGTTCGGCCTCTAATCGCTCCATGGTGGCCGCTGCGCTATCGACTTCCTCGCGCAGCAGCTCGCGGTCATCGCCGGTGGCGTCTGCCAACATCTCGGTCGCCGTCGCCCGGTCCTCACGAGCCTGCTTGTAGGCACGCCATGCATCCATGATGGGCACGAGGTCACGGTGTCGGCGAGACAGGTCTCTCAGGCGACCCCCGTCGTTGTTCGACGCCGCCTCGGTGAGATCGGCTTCGACGACGGCGAATTCCGCCTCGAGCGCGTCGAGTCGCTGGTCGAGGGTTGGACGAGCCATGGTGGTCTGCGCAGCCCGACGGGCTGGCCGTTCCTACTTGGTCTTGCGGACGCCGTAGCGACGCTGGAAGCGCTCGACGCGGCCTCCGGAGTCGACCAACTTCTGCTTCCCCGTGAAGAACGGGTGGCACTCGTTGCACAGTTCCACGACGATCTCAGACTTGGTCGAGCGAGTGGTGAAGGTGTTCCCACAGGAGCAGCGGACTTGTGCGGTCTCGTAGGTGGGGTGAATGTCGGGCTTCATCGGTACTCCAGTGCCGTTGCTAGGGGCGTCAGCCTAGTGCCTCTGCGGGCACAGGCCAAACGGGATTGGTTAGTTCGTGGGGGTTGGGCCCTTGGCGATCTCCGCCAAGAACTCATCGTTGGACCTCGTGGTGCGGATCTTGTCCATCAGCAGTTCGAGACCAGGGGCGGAGTTCCCCTCTGCGGCGAGGGCGTTCAGCACCCGGCGGAGCTTCCAGACTTGCTGGAGCTGACCCCGGTCGAAGAGCAACTCTTCATGACGGGTGGAGGACGCGTTGACGTCAATGGAGGGGTAGAGGCGTCGCTCCGCCAACCGCCGGTCGAGGCGAAGCTCCATGTTGCCGGTGCCCTTGAACTCCTCGAAGATCACCTCGTCCATCTTCGAACCCGTCTCGACCAGTGCGGTGGCCAGGATGGTCAGCGAACCGCCCTCTTCGATGTTGCGAGCAGCACCGAAGAACTTCTTCGGCGGATAGAGGGCCCCGGAGTCCACACCACCGGACATGATGCGTCCCGTTGCTGGGTGGGACAGGTTGTAGGCGCGGGCCAGACGGGTGATGCCGTCCAAGATGATGACGACGTCGCGCCCCATCTCCACGAGTCGCTTCGCTCGCTCGAGGGCGAGTTCGGCCACCTGAGTGTGCTCATCGCTCGGACGGTCGAACGTCGAGGCGATGACTTCCCCGCTCACCGACCGCTTCATGTCGGTGACCTCTTCGGGGCGCTCATCGACGAGCAGCACCATGAGGTGAATGTCGGGGTTATTCGCTTCGATCGAGTGGGCGATCTGCTTCATGACCGTGGTCTTTCCTGCCTTGGGCGGGGAGACGATGAGGCCGCGCTGACCCTTCCCAATCGGGGCGAGGAGGTCGACGATGCGAGCAGTCAGGTTCTCCTTGTCGCGAGCATCCCCGGTCTCGAGCACCAACTTTGGAGTCGGGGAACAACGGGGTGAGATCTTCGAACTTCGGCCGGAGCTTGGCGACCTCTGGGTCGAGACCGGACACGGTGTCAACCCGGACGAGTGCAGCGAACTTCTCGTTGTTCGCTGCTGGACGGTAGGCGCCTTCGATGACGTCGCCCTTGCGGATGCCGAACTTGCGGGCCAGGTTGATCGGGACGTAGACGTCCTTGGCTGATGCGAGGTACCCCTTCGTCCGCAAGAAGCCGAAGCCTTCATCACGGAGATCCACGGTGCCGCGCACCTCGACGACCTCACCGTTGTAGGGGGTTTGGTCGTTACCTTGACCCTGGAAGTCGCGCTCAGCGAACCCGCTGCCGTCACGGTCGCGACCACGACGGCGACGGTTGCGGCGGCCGCCAATTTCGTTCCCCGGCTGAGGTTGGCCGCCACCTTGACGCTGCCCACCTTGGCCATTGCCCTGACCCTGCTGGTTGCCACCATTGTTCGGTCGCGGACCACGGTCTGGGCGGTCGCCGCGGTCTTGGCGCTCTGGACGGTCGCCGTTCTGGCGAGAATCACGGGGAGCAGGTGCCGCCCCGTCGATCTCCGGCTCAGGGAAGACGGCGGGCGTCTTCGACGTGGGCGTCTCGGGACGCGTGGTGACCTCGGGGAAGTCATCATCGAGGTCAACAGAAGCGCTCGGTCCCGGGTCGTTGGGGTCGAAGGAGAACACCGCTTGGGGCTTTGGTCGCGGGCCACGCGCCTGGCGAGGTGCCGGACGACTCGCCGCAGGAGCGTCGGACTCCGCTGTCGTCGGAGCAGCAGCGGGGGCCGCAGTCGGAGTTGGCGCAGACGCCGTTTCGGTCACGCCGGTTGCCGCCAAGATGCGATCGACGAGGTCGGCCTTCTTGGTGCGACTCGTGACCTTGATGGCCATGGACTGGGCAATGGTGTGGAGCTCTTCACGCTCTTTGGACTCGAGCATGGACCGCTCAGCCTGGGGACCAGACGCCATCTAGGAACCTCTTCTCGTAGGGGTGCTCGTCGCGAGGTGCCAAGGCACGCCCGACGGGCGGTGAACGAAAGGGGGGCGCTTCGCTGCGCACCTCGTCGTGTCCGCTCGGCCTACGCCGTTTCGGGCGGGAGCGGGCGGGTGGAACCGACGAAGGTGAGTGTAGCGGAGCGCGGTCGCTCGTGGCGACCGGGCAGGTTAGGCCTCAATGCCGAGAACGCCGAGAATCGCCGAGAAGGTCGGCTCCACGACGACGGGGAGCGCGATCTGGGAGATCGCAACGTCGGGATCCTTGAGGCCATGTCCGGTCAGCGTGCACACCACGGTCGATCCTTCGGCGACGCCGTACTTGATGAGTCCGGCCACCGACGCTGCCGACGCTGGCTCGCAGAACACCGACTCTTGCTGCGCGAGGAATCGGTAGGCCTCGAGGATCTCCTCGTCGGTCACCGCGTCGATGCGACCACCAGAGTCATCTCGTGCGGTCGTCGCTCCCGTCCAACTCGCCGGATTGCCAATACGGATGGCGGTGGCAATCGTGTCGGGTCGCTCAATCGGGCGCCCCATCACGATGGGTGCAGCGCCTGCGGCCTGGAAGCCGTGCATCTTCGGCACCTTGGTTGCGTGGCCGTCGGCCAAGTAGTCGCAGTAGCCAGCCCAGTAGGCCGTGATGTTGCCGGCGTTCCCGACGGGAATGCAGTGGACGTCGGGGGCATCGCCGAGCACCGAGCAGATCTCGTAGGCCGCCGTCTTCTGTCCTTCGATCCGGTACGGATTGATGGAGTTGACGACAGTCACCGGCGCTTTCGAGGGAAGGTCTCGCACGATGTCGAGGGCTTGGTCGAAGTTCCCCTTGATCTGAATCACCGTCGCTCCGTGGATGAGCGCTTGGGCCAACTTGCCGAGGGCGATGTAGCCATCGGGGATGAGCACGGCACAGGTCATCCCAGCACGAGCGGCGTATGCCGCCGCTGATGCCGAGGTATTACCCGTCGAGGCACACACGACGGCGGTTGCGCCGTCTTCTTTTGCCTTGGAGATCGCCATGGTCATGCCGCGGTCTTTGAACGACCCCGTCGGGTTCGCCCCTTCGACCTTCAGGTAGACCTCGGCGCCGACGCGAGCGGACAACCGTGGCGCGGGGACGAGGGGCGTGTTGCCCTCGAGCAGCGTGACGACCGGCGTGGCGTCGCTCACCGAGAGGTACGGTCGAAACTCCTCAATGAGCCCTCGCCAGCCAGCCATTAGTTCTGGTCTCCTTCGATCACCCTGAGCAGAGTCCCCACCCGATCGACAACTCGACACCGGCGCAAATCCTTCACGGTTGCCGCCATCGCGCCCTCGAGGGCGACGTGGGTCACGAAGACCAGGCGGGCTTCACCAGCCAGATCGAGCTGCTCCATGGATCGGATCGAGACGCCGTGGCGACCGAAGATGGCCGTCACCTCGGCCAAGACTCCAGGGCGATCTGCGACGTCGATGGTCAAGTAGAACGCGCTGGCGATGGCTGCGAGGGGTCGGCGCGGGCGAACCTTGGGGGCCAGGGGGACATCGGGGGTTCCGCCACGACGCATAGATCGAGCGACTTCAACGAGGTCACCGAGTACGGCGGACGCCGTCGGACGACCACCAGCGCCGCGCCCGTACAGCATGAGTTCGCCGCAGGACGCACCTTCGACGAAGACCGCGTTGAACGCCCCATCCACTGCGGCCAAGGGGTGGTCGAGGGGAACCATTGTTGGGTGCACCCGCACCGAGAGCTCATCGCCGTCGAGGAGTTCGCACACCGCCAAGAGCTTGACCGCAAAACCGAGGTCACGGGCGAACGCGACGTCAGCAGCGGTGACTTCGGTGATGCCCTCGCAGTGCACGTCCTTGGTCGTCACCTTGCAGTCAAAGGCCAACGACGCCAAGATCGCCGCCTTGGCCGCTGCGTCGGTGCCGAGCACGTCGGCCGCTGGGTCGCGTTCGGCGAGTCCCAAGCGCTGGGCTTGCTCCAATACCGCCGCGTAGTCGCCGCCACCAGCAGCCATGGTGGACAAGATGAAGTTGGTCGTCCCATTCACGATGCCCATCACCCGGTGGACCTGCTCGCCAGCGAGCGCATCGCGCAGCACCCGGAGGATGGGGATCGCTCCGGCGACCGCAGCCTCGTAACGGAGGTCGGCGCCGTGGTCGTAGGCGAGCTGGGAGAGTCGTCGACCGTGAACGGCGAGGAGCGCCTTGTTGGCAGAGACCACCGAGGCACCGGAACGCAGCGCTGCGTCGAGGAGATCAACCGTGCCATCGATGCCACCCATGACTTCGACGACGACGTCGACGTCGGGTCGCAGGACGAGCGATGCAGCGTCGGTCGTGAGCAGCGAGGCGTCGAACCACGGCGCAGAACTCCGCACCGGTTTCGTGGAGGTCACCGCAATCCCCACCACGTCGAAGGTCAGTCCGGTCCGCTCAGCGAGTGCAGCGCGCTGGACGGGTTCGGTGAGCAGTTCGTAGAGCGCAAGGCCGACGTTGCCGCAACCGAGGAGGGCGACCCGAAGCGTGGTGCTCGCTGGTCGACGCCGTGCCATGTTCCCTAACCTACTCCGGCCAACGCGAGGTCCTTCTCAGACCTCGAGGGCGAGGAGATCCTGATCGGTTTCTCGACGGAGCACGAGACGGGCGCTTCCATTCTCAACGAACACCACGGGAGGTCGCCCGACTCGGTTGTAGTTCGACGCCATGGAGTACCCATAGGCCCCGGTTACCGGAGTGGCCAACAGGTCGCCCACGTGGAGGTCATCGGGTACCCAGCCAGACTCCACCAAGACGTCACCCGATTCGCAGTGCTTCCCCACGAGCCGAATGGAGCGTGGCCGCTCTGCTTTCGGTGCACGCACGAGGAACGTCTCGTATCCCGATCCGTAGAGCACGGGACGCGGGTTGTCGCTCATCCCACCATCAACCGCCGCGTAGGTTCGAAGGCCCGGCAGGTCTTTGATGGTGCCGACGGTGTAGACCGTGATCCCGGCTCGAGCGACGATGGATCGCCCCGGTTCTGCGGTGATCTCGACGTCAGGAGCGACGCCGGCGTCGTGCAGCGCATCGATGGTCGACGCCGCCCACGCAGCGATCGACGGGGCGGACTCGCCAGCGACGTAGGCCTCCCCGAGCCCACCGCCGAGGCACAGTTCCGCCAAGCCGAGTGGGGTGAAGAACGCCGCCACCACGCTGGCCGCCTGGGCGAAGTTCTCGAGGTTGAAGACCTGGCTGCCGATATGGGCGTGAATGCCCACGAGGTTGAGGAGACCAGTGGCTTGGATCTCGGCCACCGCCGCAGCTGCCGCCCCACTGGCCACGGAGAATCCAAATTTGGAATCTTCTTGACCCGTTTGGACGAAGGCGTGGGTATGGGCGTGCACCCCAGGCGTGACCCGGATCCACACCTTCGGCGTGACTCCGGTGGCCGCAGCCAAGGTCTCGAGTCGCGCGATCTCATCAGCGGAATCGATGATGATGCGCCCGACACCAACCTCAAGCGCCGCGGCCAATTCCGCCACGGACTTATTGTTCCCGTGGAAGCGGAGGCGCTCAGGGTCGATACCCGCAGCGAGCGCGACGGCCATCTCGCCGCTCGTCGAGACGTCGATCGACATTCCTGCGGCACTTGCGATCTTCGCCATTGCGACGCACCAGAAGGACTTCGACGCGAACGCCACGCCCGGTCCGAACGCCGCAACCGCCTCCTCGCAGCGAGCACGGAGATGCGCTTCGTCGTAGATGAACACCGGCGTGCCGAACTGCGCAGCGAGTTCGGCAACCGAAACGCCACCCACCGTGAGTCCCCCCTCGTCGTCGAGGCCCGCGTTGGGCGGCAGCAACGACCACGGCACAGGGGCTGCAGGGTCCACCGGGTTCTCCATGCTTGCACGATACGACATCTCGAAATTGGGGACTGCGCTTGTGCCGACGAGGTGCGCCCGTCCAGATTGCCGAGAGGCGTGGGCTAGGGTGAAGGCACGCAAGCGGGCGTAGCTCAGCGGATAGAGCGCTTCCCTCCGGAGGAAGAAGTCGGGGGTTCAAATCCCTCCGCCCGCACCACTCTGGATCGTTTGCTCTCCGGATCTTCGGCTTTCCGTGGGGCCTAGAGGCCTCAGTATCGTGCCAACCACGGGACGATTCCCGCCGCGGTCGCCATGGAGCCGACGATCTCGCCGCTTACCTGACTGCTCGCCGTTGCGAGCACCCCTCCAGCTTGCGCATCGACCGGACGGAGGGGCCGGACACTCCTGAGCGCGGTGCCAGAGAGGTCGGCCACGAACCCTTGTGTCGAGCCACCACCGCTCCTCGTCGTCACGAGAACTGAGCAGTCGCCCTGCGGCCGACAGAGCACGGTAGAGGCGGTCGGCACGACCACCGTGGAGGCATCGGTCCACGATGCGGCGATCACCGGAGCCAGGGTCAAAGCGGTGGTGAGGGGGATGACCGCAACGGAGGTGCCTCCGAGATCGGCTCCGGCGACGAGCCCTGCACAGGTCGACGCTGCAGCGCAGGAGAGCCCGAGCACTTGGGCTTGCCCGCCGCTGTTGTGCGCCTGCGTTCCGTCCACGACCTGCGCACGCCCCCAGCCGCCACCTCCGGTGCGATCCAGTACGACTTGGCGATGGCCGAACCGGTCGATGGCTGTCCCGAGGATGAGGCAGTGTCCAGGTGCCGGACAGGCCAGCGCGTCGATCGAGGCCCCGAGGGTTCCGTGGGCACCGGCGTTGAGCGTCTGCCAGCCAGGCACCGGCTGCGCCGGTCCCCATCTTCCGTTCGCGAACCCAGTGACGAAGCCTTGCGTGAGACCAGCCACGTCTTCGTAGTTCCCTGCGATCACACACCGTTGCGGCGTGGCGCACGCCATGGCGGTCGCCATTGATCGCACCGAGAAGTTGGTCGTCCCCATGACCGCTTGCGTGGCGGCCTTGGTACCGGTCAGCGTCATGGCGAAGGACGTCGCGACTGCGTTCGTCCGGTCCCACGTCCCTGCACCGATGCATCGATTCGCCGAGCATTGCCAGGCCACGACGTCGACGTGTTGCCCAATGACGGACGCGTTCGGATCAGCGGCTAAGAGATGGACGCTGCCGATCATGCCGCCGAGGATCGAGACGGTTCCAAGGCTCACCTGCCCACTTGGTGCCGTCATCGCGAGGAGTGCCGTGCAGCGCGTGGGCGCACCGCAAGAAAGGCCGTCCACCACCGAGGACCATCCACTGGTCAGACCCGACGGCGCCTGCAGGACGCTCCAACCACTTGGGAGTTGCACCGCCACCGCAGCGGCAGGTTGCCCAGATCTCGAGACTGTCGTTCCAGCGATGACGCACTGGCCTGACTGTGGGCATGCGAGCGCCGTGGCGCTGAATCCGGTGGTGAGGGTTGCCCCAGCGTTCACACCAGACGCTCGGGAAAGGACAATTGCTGGGGCAGCAACCCCGTGATCGATCGTGGCAACGAATCCTTGGAGCGTGCCACTGGCATCGACGATCTGACCGGCGACCACGCAGGACGTCGGTGTCGCACAGGACAGGAGTTGCGGATTCCCCATCACGTGGCTCAGGGCGCGAATCACGGGGGCGAGCCCCGTCGTGCGAACCGGCGCGCCCCACACACCATCGCGTTGCTCGATGACCGATACCCTGCCAAGACTCGGGAAGGGTGGAGCTGCGACGACGGTGCAGTCAGTGAGGGCGTCGCAGGAGAGGCGGAGTGCGTTGAGGCCGGGATCCACGCCCGGCGACAGATCGAGTGGCGAAGCCACTGCTGCTGCATCGGTGGCGACCGGAGCCACGAGGAGCGTGGTGCTCGCGTTGGCATCGGTGGCGACCATGATCGCGGTGCAGGCATCGGATTGGGGGCACGACAGCGCTTCAGGGATTGCCCCGTTGCTCCCGACGTCGTTCTCGGTGACCCCAGCAACCGGAGTGATCGTTCCCCAGACACCGTCGACCATGGTGTCCGTTGCCACACCCTCAACGCCGAGCGCCGAGTAGGTGGCGACGAGGAGCGCACACGAGGTCGCCGACGAGCACTCGAGGTCAACGGGGTTCGCTCCTTGTGGGGCGCTCCCATCGAGTTCAGCAATGGCCACCGCCGGTTCCCAGGTCCCGCCTGAGAAGGTCGCGCTGAAGACGTGGGCGGTGCCCCCAGCATCCATTGCCGTCCCGACGGCAACGCAGGATCCGTCGTCGAAGCAGCGGAGCTCCCTCAAAACGCCACCGTCGTTGTACCGCGTGGCACCGACGTTCAGTCGGTCGACGCCGGGGAGTCGCTCCGGTGGCGACCAGACACCCGACGTCGCCACCGCCACGAACGGCTGCACCGAGATCGCAGCATCGATGAAGGTTCCCGATGCCACGCAGGTCGATACGCCGCCGCAGGTCAGCCCACTGAGCACCACCGACCCGCCACCGGTGCCACCCGGCACCCGATCCGTGGCCAGACCCGTTCCCCACGCTCCACCGCTGCTCGCGGCCACGTAGACGCCCCGAGTCGACCCTTGGACGTAGGTCCCACCAACGGCACAGGCTCCACCTTCGCTGCAGGTCGCCGTCGAGACCGTGATGGAGGGATCGGTGGGAAGCCCGCTCACCACCTGCGCGTTCGACCACGCACCGTTCGACCACGAAGCCACGAACACCAATGCCTGCGATGGCGCGACCAGTGCGGTTCCCGTTGCGATGCAGGCCGTTGGTGACGAGCAGGCAGTCGCGTCGATCGACGCGTTCGTCCACTGACTGGCTTGCTCGACGGCGTCCCCACTCGGCGGCGCCACCGCGGCAATGGCGCCCCAGGTGCCGTTGACGGCACTCGTGACCATGGCCTCGCGCTGACCACTTGCCGAGGTCATCCAGCCACCGGCGATGCAGGTGCCTCCTGTCGGACAGGTCACCGTACTGAAACCGGCTGGCGGACTCGCCCGGGTCGTGGGTGGCACGATCTGCGGGGCGGTCAACTGCCCAATTTCCACGGGAGACGCCCAGGAACCATTGGTCATCGTGGTTGCCACTGCGATGAGGGCACCGGACGCGTCGGTTGTGACTCCGACTGCTGTGCAGGACGCTGCATCTGAACACGACTCGTCCTGCCACGTGATCGACATCGTGACGAGCGGCGGCGTCGTCAACCCAGGGATCTGCACCACGGACACGACGGGTGCAGGCGTCGTCGCACCTGCCAAGGGCACTCCAATGAGGAGGGTGATCGCAGCGAGGAGTGTGGTCGCCAGTGGTCGCATCACTCCCACTCTCGCAGTCGCCAGCACCGTGGCGAGCGCGTCAGCCCTCAACGAGGCCCGATGGCGCCTTCGGGCGGCGGGGTAAGAATCCACTCGTGGTGGCAACGTACTCGTCGTAGCCCGCCCGGGTCTTCGTGAGCTTGGCTTCGAGCAATGGCTTTCCAGAAATGGAGGTGAGCAGTCGCGTCATGGCCAGCGGGGACAGCACGCTGAGCGCCCCGAGTCCGGTTGACGCTGCAGCTGCGTAGATCCCCCACCACAACACGGCGTCGCCGAAGTAGTTGGGGTGGCGGGTGTATCGCCAGAGTCCCGACCGCATCGTGGTGCCAGCGTTCGCTGGGTTCTTCAGAAACGCACGCAACTGGGCATCACCCACCGCTTCGGTGCCGAGGCCGATCGCCATGACGCCCGCGCCGATGATTCCCAACGCCGTGACACTGGTGCGCGCGGTGGCGATGGTCTGAAGAGGAATGGAGATGAACCACATGAGTGCCATTTGGAGGCTGTAGATCTTGGTGAGGGCGTAGAGGTGGGGGTTGCGCCCACGAGCGCCCTTCATGATCCAGACATAACGGGAATCCTCACCGTGACCGCGCTGACGAATGGCCAAGTAGATCGAGAGCCGAAGGCTCCATGCGACGAGGGCGAGGGCGACGAGGAGCCGAGTGAGCGGAGCACCGGTTGCGCCGAAGACCGTGAAGCCCGTGCCGCAGTGGTGCGCAGCGGTGAGGAGCGACACGCCGTAGATCACCGAGAAGCCGGAACTCCAGAAGATGTCGATGGTGGCGTGCCGCTTCGTCACGAAGCTGAGTGCATAGGCCACGAGGAGCCAGAGGACCGCCGTGGCGGCAGCAACGAGCAGATTCCAGAAGAACCAAGAGTGGAGCATGGTGTTGGTCTACCAGCATCAGCACGCAGATGCAGGGAGTGACCAGCGGGTTTGGAGGTTCGCTGAGGCGTCGGTATGGTGGCGCCATGAGCGGAGGAACCGGGTCAGATCACCGTCGTTGGCACTTCTTGACCCACCACAGCCGCGTGCTGCTCGCCGTGCACCGTGACCCCGAGATCAAACTGGCCGCCCTCGCTTCGGAGGTAGGGATCACCCCTCGGGCGACCCAACACCTCCTCCGGGATCTCGAGCGCGACGGCGCGATCTCCCGAATTCGCGTCGGGCGGCGGAACCACTACGAGGTCCACCTCGACGCACTGGCACCGAGCGAGATCGGCAGTTCGGTGACCCTCGGGAACGTGCTCGGTCGCTTGAGCGCCTGACCGCAGTGTCCAAAGTGTCAGCGATGCGGTTGAATGGATCCGTGGAAACCATGGTGCTGGCCGAATCGGCTCGACCCGACGTCCTGCCGACGGCGCGCCTTTTGGAATCTGGCAAGCCCGTGGCGGAC
>TBL_comb48_EPIDRAFT_1002084_pt1 | contig 14129 bp, 6 predicted proteins | sample TroBogEpilimnion_37_FD_10681 | JGI IMG/M metagenome (IMG submission 10681)
GATAACCATTCATCGTCAACCACTCCTCGAGGTATTCCCCTATCATCAGCACTGGGATCCGTAAGTGCCCCACACTCTCTTTTTGGGGCATTTTTTTTTGCCCACGTGGGGCACTTGTGTGGTCGGCAAACCATTATGTACGATTTTTTGTGTTTTTTTGATCCAAAATCTAGCAATTGGAATGATTAATGCGGACTGCATATTATGAATAATCATATAGAATCTGCCATCGAAAAGCAAATAATGCCTCGGTCAAGATTTTGGAACAAAAATCTTGCTGAACAGAGGGAAATTATCAAACGAATCAAGTCTCTGAAGAAAAAGGAATTGTACTGGCTACTTCACAATAGAAAATCAGCAATTTGGCCAATGGATGCTGATTGCGAGTCGAAGCCTTCGTCTTTATTGCCCAATGACTGGATAGATAAGCCCGACCACATGCATTTTGGACGCTTTTACTTTGCAATTCCTATCTATTTCTTCAATGATGAATTTGATTGTGGAAAGGTGAATTTAATGGCGAAATTGGAGTTTGATAATGGACCTGAGCACAGCGTTAGAAGAAAAGCTTTCATTTTTGCACATCAATTCATTCGAAGTTTCACTAGATTCTCTGTCGAAGATTACAGTCAATCAATGACTACAGACGCAACAGTAAAGAAATTTGTCTTAGATGAAAAAGCTTTGAAAATCATGATCCTAGGTGAAAGATATACCTTCCTAAGTGGATTTAATTATTCGCCGAATCTAAGAATAATTTCATATAATTGTCCCAATTCTCTTTGGTGCTTCATGTACCTTTTTAGAGAGTATGGGGAGGAAAACGCTATTTGCGTCGAAACGTTTATTAAGGAGTCTACTTTTAGTCGAGCATCTGAAGGTCATGGCAATTGGCCAAATCACATAAAGGACATTGACATTGAAAATGAGAAGAACGAGACTGCATTTATGTTGAAAGAAGATCCGATGGAATATCTTCATTCTTCTAAGGGTCCACCAAAAGGCGACTTCCCTCCTGAACTTGAGTGCGCTGGTTTGATTATAGAAGAAGTACGTAATGCTGCGGTTGAAAATAAAAAAAACGTAAAAAGGCAAGAGCTATGGCTGAAGACAAGGTTCAGGAAGCCAATTAAGGATATACCGTTGGGAAAGAAAGCAAAGAAGTAAATCGAATAGAAGTATTTGTTTGAGAACTTTAATTGTTTTAAGTGCAACTAAATCAAATTAAAGCAGAAAACATTCGATTTTATATTATATCTTCGATAAACAAAATACCATTGGCCAGATGCTTTGAGGAATATAAGTCAGCCCTGAACTTATATCTTCATTCTGCTAAAGTTTCATTAAATTAATTCTTTCGAAAATCGCATCTTTTTACAGTTCCTGAATCGATTTTCCTTTTGAAATTAAATCCAAGTCATTGAATAAGTAGTTTTTTTTTTAATGTTCTTAAAATATCTTCCCTTCTGACGTTCTACCATCAATTGTCAAAAAAATATAGTAAGTGATCAAGAGTTATGCTTAACTTGATATCGTCGAATGCAGTATGATTAGCTACCATGGAGTAATTTTGGATCGCTTTACCTTCAATCGCTTGGGATGACGTTTTGCCATATTATTAGGATCATTTAGGTGAGTTGCTGCCATTTCTCTTCGTAGTTGCCGCAATACGTCCCATTGCTTTTTTGATGTAGTAGTCCTTTTTCCTTTCTTGTTCTGAGTTGGACCGAATCCTTTTTTGCCTTCAATCTTTGCGCCATACCTATAATTTGTAACGAGCTCTTCCCCCGGATTGATCACTCGGGTAGTCTCGATGAAATGCTTATTCCGGGAATGGGGGTACTGGTAACCGCTCTTGGAATTAGTCCAATCATGACGCAATATCAGTTTGCAATTTACATCTTCGAACGAGTCCGCTGCATTTACTAAACTGCCAATCCATGCATACTTCGGGCACTTTTTCGGATAGGTTGAGGGGTTTGCATCTATGTAGCAGTCCGATTTTTTCGTTTTGATAGAGCTATAGCTTTCTATAACGTATGCAATAGTTCGGTCAGCTGGAATACGATGAGGCTTTTTTCTCCAGTATCTGATTAGATCAGTATCGGGCGAGCGCTTTCCACCATATGGAATCAGAAACCCACGCGCCAAAGGTTTTGTTGCCACGACTCCAAGCCCCTTCTTCGAATTGATTAATTTGACTTCCACTCCCTGATATCGGTACAATTTTTCACCGTTCTCCATTGTCTCTACAGTTGGCTCTGGTACAAAACCTTGTAGTCGTTCTGCCAAGCGATATCTTTGTTTGATCGAGGTCTTTTTCGATATCCTAAATAAACAAATTCAAAACTATAATCAGTAACTATCAAACAATAGAAATACCTTACTGGCTTGACTTTACTGAGTTTCTTCACTGACTGCAAAGGAACAACTTTTTCCTTTAGCTGGCTAGAGTGTTCTATCTTGCTTCTACAAGATTTTAAATTAGTTTTTCATTGTACCACTGTAAAATANATAAGAAATATTGCACCTTTTTCTAATTCGTTCGCAACGCGTCATGATATAAGGATTTGACTTAACCAATATTAAGAGGGTGCTTCAAATATTTTTACGCCAAATCACCAATTTTTTTACTTTACGTAAAAGATAATTGCTTTGTCTAACGCAAAAACAAGTTGAATCTTCAAACTTCGTTTGCTAATGGCTTTCTTTTGTATTTTTCTTTCAAATCATAAAATCAAATTCAAACGTTGTCCGCCTGTCGAGCCTCCTAAAAATTACATTTTTTCGTTCCGTACACTTACTTAAAATTACATTTTTTTCTAGAAGAAGTACGTAATGCTGCGGTTGAAAATTAAAAAAACGTAAAAAGACAAGAGCTATTGCTGAAGACAAGGTTCAGGAAGCCAAATAAGGATATGCCGTGTATAATGAAGTATTTACCTATTTGTTAATTAATAAATCAAGCTGAAGGGTCGAGCTACAGGCTGGGATGAGAGCTTTTCGGGATGAAGAACTATCATCGCATGCTTTGAGATCTTTGATACATCTGTTGAAACAAATTTTTCCATTTCTTGACCGGCCATCATGCTTACTCTATTATGTTTAATGGAAATAGCCAGATTATTTTCCTGAAATGGAACAGTGGCTATCAAAGTCGGGCAAATATCTTGCAATGGAACGAAAAGTGTACTCATATCTAATGAGTTATATTCATTAATAAATGTAACACTATCTATACACTTCGATTTTCGAGATGTTATTGAAGCAATAAGAAGCCCTTTCAGAGAGATGTCGCCAATGTCGATAGAGAAAAAGCAATTTAGCTGACCAAACTTGACTTCATTATCATTGTTGAGATACATACACCAGCTACTTCTTGCAACTTTATCAAACCAGGCAGGAAAGTCATCAGATCTCCTAATATCGTATACTTCACTTCCACGTTCCGCACCATAGGAAGTATTCTTATTAATAGGCTTGCACATTTCACGAAACTTTGACCCTCTAGAGGAGAATTTGTTTCCATATATTGTTGCATTTTTATACATTATTGAACGAAAGTTGAGTAGGTTTTGACAGACAGCCTTTTCCTCCGCTGGAAGATCATCAATGACTAGATACTGTTCTAACATCTCGTGCCGAGTTAATACTCTTGAATTAATTTTGCGATCAAACAGACGAAACAACACACTCTTTTCACGCCGTTCAGGAACAGATGTGAACAATCGCTCTACTTCTGTCAATAATAGTCGGATCAAGAAATCGAGTTCGAAGTCAGTTAATAAAACTAATTCACGAGATTCCATTTTGGACAGAAAGAATGGGAATTCATTATACACAGACTGGTTTTCACAGTCTAATGAGATTTTATTAATGTTGGTTTTATGCATTGGACTTGGTTTGGCAAAAGTTTTCCTAAGGACTCGCAATTCTCTCAAAACCTCCTTCTTCATCATAGTCTTCCCATAAGATACTCCTCCACTGTTACCCATTAGCTTAAGCTTTTTTATCATTCCAAGCATTCGTTCCCCAGGGAATTCAGACACTCTTGAGGGTGGTCCGAAATGTCTTATCTGGCTCGGAAGGTCCACAAGCTCATGCAACTTAAAATTCAGTGTTTTGGGGGGTAGCATTCCCTCCCATGTTGCAACAGTTTCTATGATGCAATTCTGAAGGTCGTTGATGTCATCTTTTGGTATGCTAAGAGATAACATGCGCTTCATATCATCCGCAAACATTTTGTAGAAGAGGCGGTAGGGTTTTTCAATACTTGTAGAGAATCCAAAGAGTATTATATCCCAAAAGCATTGTATTGTTTTCAATTTTTGATTCATATTCAATGAACCTATAGAGGAAAGATCAATATCCCAAGAGTTTTCGGTTATTCCGCTAGGCAATAGCACACAGCGTAACCAGCAACACACTTTAATAACATCTTGATTTCCTGCAGAATAAGGAGCGCTTGATTTAATGTACTTTGGACGGTAATAAGGACAATATTCAAAAGTTGTTTCATCGAAAGCATCTCCATCTTCTTCTGAAAATTCTGCGTCTACATCTTCCTTGGAAATACTTATCTTTTTCTTGCTCGGATCTGATGCAGTATATTTTGCACACATCAACTCAAGAAGTAATACTATGCACCCACAACAACTGTGAGCCATGGGCCAAGAAAACTGAGTTGTTATATTCGCATACTGAAGCCTCTCAAATGGCCATATTCCTTTAATTCCGTTGAGTATTCCATCAGAACGCTGAGTCGCACTTACGGCATCCGCCAAATGCACATCATAAGCAACACGATTATACTCTTTAAACTTCCTGAAATCGAAATGTCGGTAATGTAAATATTGTCGGAAGATGGAAGTATATTGGAAGTGAAAATCCTTAGAATGAAACCAAACATAAGCCTCATCCGGTTGTAAGAAAATAAATTTAATAATTTCGTCCCTAAGTTCGTCAGATTCTGTTTGACAGCTTGAACAGAATGAATTTATTAAATCCCTCCTCTTTAAGATCATTCCTTTCCCTACAGTCGTTCCGGTCCCTTTCTTTCTCTTCTCCGCTTTGGCAACTGCAGTTTGTATTTCCACTACGTCAGTGAAGTCCGAAATAGAAAAAGTTCCCTTTGCAGGGTCCTCGAATTTTTCGAATGCAAACCACCTATTATTATCATAAAAATTGGATGGGCAACATTTGCCTGATTGGCCGAGAAAACGTAGGTAGTGTTTTTGAGGGAGCAAGTTGCGATGACCCATAAAAATGCATTTTTTTCCATCATGAATACCGTGTATGCAACGGCATAATGGACAGCCAAATTTTGAATTGCTAACCATCTGCAATCTCATTAGACCTTCGCCAGCTTTGGTATCCAATATATGAAGAATAAGTCGCGCTTGTATAAAGTAATGATTCCCATTAGCAAAAAATTCAATTCCCTTATACAGAGATCTTAGCTCTTGGCAAAGGAAATCGATAAAGATAACCCTTTCTGCGAAAGCATGTGATCCTTCATATATTGCAGCAACAAAATAACCCCAACCAATTTTTCCTCGATATGAAGGAGGTAGATTAAGGATTCCAATAAGTAGAGCCCAGAAATCGGCAGCTCTTGATTTAAACAACTGGGTTCCATCGTAAAACTCGGAAAGTAATAAATTTACTGGAACGGCACTTGAACGATTGACTATATCTGCTTCTTTCCAGGCATTAAATGAAAGTTGCATTTCGTTGAGATGTTTTTTACATTCTTCTCCATCACAAACATCCGAATATCGAGCAGTCTCATGAACAAATATCCTTTTAGTAAAATTAAGTGCATTAACAAACCAGTCCGTTTTGACAAGATCCATAATCAGAATAATAAGAAATCGATAATGGAATTGTTTGAATGGAATACCATCAGCTGTAACCAAATGACTGCATGAATGGGTTCCTTTGCCCGGACAAGAAGATCTACAGCACGATCGAAATCTGAAATTCTGACAGACTGAGCATTGAAGAAGACTAAATGATTCCCCAATATAAACACAGCAATCGTTCACACATTGATCAACTGAAATGAACCTACTAGGCTCACGAGTATACTTATCAATATTTGAAGTAACTTTGGGCTCGTGTAAATCTTGGGTTGATATCGATAAAATGTCATCCTCATTAATAGGTTCTAAGGTTTCCATGTTGGAAGTACACTGCGAGCGAACTTTCACCGGTAAGTTAACAAACTCCCCGAACGAATTGTACAATATATTCCACAAGGACTCTAGGGCATCTTCCGAAATGTAAAATTCATTCTTCCAATCTTCGATGGCACAAGAAAACTTTTTCTTTGTAGTTTTTGATCCCAAGCAGATTATGTTTTTAGAATCATGTTCATCAACAGCATCAAAGAGGATTGCGTCTTTAAATTTTCGGATAAGATCTTTAATGTCAAAGCCCCTAATCAAAGGTCGTAATTTTGATTGATGAGGTAAGAAAATATTCTGTGAAATATTTTCTGTCAATTGCACTTCTATAAACGGCTCGGCCTCAAGCACACTTTCCTTAATTGCTGATATTTCATTTGGTTTATGAGAAGCCATTTCTAATTCTAATATTCTCTGCACTGCTTCATTTTCTTTTCTTTTCTTAGCGTTCGCGATGCCCCTAGAAATATTAATTTCCCTTTTCATTGCTGTAAGTGCCAAATATAAGCAAGTGAGAATGTAAAATCTCGCTTGCTTAAAATTGGCTCATATACTACCGTATTACGTTCCGCGTTAAAAATTTCAATTCGCAACAACATCAGATATGGCATCAACTATTTTAGCCCGATTTGACGTATTGAAAGATAACATTGAAACGTTATTTTATTCCCTGGACAATTTTCTCTTTTGGTTTCGAAACCAATGCTTGGTGATTGCTGAAGATAATAGAAATAACGCGATTCTAAAGCTTCAAAGATTTTGCTCAATATATAATTTCTTGTTCAGTGAACTATGCTTTTGGAACAATGGTTCCACAATTTCCAATTTGCATTCAGCTTGCATTAAGGAAAATTGTGAGGGCACTGAATGGTATTTCTGCATTGACGCAATTCTCGAAATGTATCAGTCGGAAGAAATTTCAAACTTGGCTCCAATTCTTCAGGCTACGTTTACAGAAAAAAAGCAATACTTGAGAACTTTCTCCACAAGGTGTAATGATTATTGCCTTAAGCTCGAAGAATGTTACCTTGGTTTAAAAGAACGTTTTCCCAATGCAAGATTTGTTGAAAACAGCAATATTCAGAGGGAATTCAAATTTCGTTCTTTTTCCATTCAAGATGAAGAGATCCATGATATTGATATGAACGGAGATAACTTTAGCAGTAGAGAAAAGTTTGCCAAATATTTAGCGGCACTCATCAAGACGGCTGAATCGACATTAAATTCTGAACCATTAACTTTGGAAAATCTTGCTATTGTGGCTCTTTCTGGAAAAGAGGGAACCTCAATTCAAGTTCAAGGCCCTGATAGCGAGGCTGAATTTGAAGAGGAAATCAATGTTTCAAATACCAGTTCGATTATCTTTGTTTCTAAATCCTTTAGCGAAAACGAAAAACACTTAGAGGACATCATTGTAAATCAGCTAGAAATTGAGGAAAAGCGGAAGGAATCTAATATACGTTTAATATTTGAAATGTTGGCATTGTATAGCAAGGAGGGATATTCTTTTCAATCTTTTCTTCTTATGTTGGAGAATGCCACTATACGCTTCAAGACGTCCAGTGTCGAAAAGCTCAATTTGAAGACGTGGTACCAAAAACTAAATGCATCTCGCCAAAGGGCAGCTAAAAAAAAAGTTTGGGAAAACGCCAAGGATTTTATTTACCGAGTTGGTTCTGATATGTATTCCTTCCTTAGGGATTTTGCAACCCTGAAAAAGGAAAGGAGACTCAATTCTATTTATGAAAAATATCCTGAGATGCCATCGGACATAAATTTATTTGAACTGGCTCCATTAATAGAGAAAGTGTACAAGGAGGATTATCTTGTTCTAAGTTGCAGTCAGAAAGGATTTTGGGCGATTAAAAACCGTATTGTGGATCTAGTGACAAATGAGCAAACCATTTCCCTATTTAAATCCGGTGAATGCGAAAAAGCCTATGATAAAGTATTCCAGCAGATTCAAGCCAACAATGCACGTTCTTTCAAAATTACCGACGAGAAGAAAGCTGTTCTTAAAAATATTCTCTCCGAGTATACTTCTGCAGAAAATCCATTTCCGTATGATTTGAGAAAGACTAACAAGCCGGAAGGGTCGTATCGGGAAACTCAATCGTATTCCCAAACAACCAAAAAACGAAATCAAACAGTTGTTTCCGTTGATGCACTTCCTATAACAGAAATAAATTCGGAAGAAAAACTTGCCAAACAACCAGATCATCTTCCTGACCCTGCTGTTGCTTTTTCAGAAATTTCCGGTGCAATCTCTTCAGAAAAGAAGCAGAAAATTAGTAAAAAAAAAAAAGAAGACAGGGACTTCGGACAAGGACTTTAAAGAAACTCAGCCTTCAATTGAGCAATCATCGCAGCCAATGAAGGATGACTCAAATCAGACTGATGAACCACAACAGGAATCGTTATCTGATTCATCCTTGGAATCAAGAGAGAAGAAGAGGAAGATTTCAATTTCAGATGATGATAAGCTTTCAAGTTCAGGAGACCAAACGCAGGCGAAACATACTTCTGATGTTTTTCCATTGGGAGGAAGAAGAAAATCTGTTATGAATGATAAGTGGCAGATGTCAATCGCTGAAGCTGATGATAAGGAAGCCTATGACGAATCTTCTGTATCAAACTTTTCGGGAGTAAGGAGCGATGCGGTAATTATGGGCAACTCTGAGTGTAAGAAAAGGAAAATCGCTCTCTCTGACGATGAGGATGCTCCGGTAGTTTCCGACCACCTGGTCTATTCACCTATTTTGAAAACTTCGGTAGCTTCAAAATATTCTGCTTACAACGAATCGTCCTTTTTTGATAAGACTGAAGCTAGTTTCTTCACAATATCTGGGCCAGAAAATGAGTGTGTTGTATTTTCTCCTTCCAATAACAACTTTGGTTCGCGTCAAAATTTCCTTGCTTCAACATTTTCATTGCTAAGAAAGTATTTCACAGATGGTGAATTAAAACTTGGATTTGAGGGACAGTCCCTTGTTCAGAATGAGGCTACTCAAACAGCACCGCTTTCTCCTCTTCCGCCTAATGAATCTATTATTGGCGATTCAGCTGCCAGCGATATATTGCCGAATGTTGCCAACTCTTCTGAAGTCTTCCAACAAGACTCGTCTGCTCCCGCAGCAACTACCAGCGAAAGAAACCCTTCTAAACTTTGTGTAACTGGTAGCATTTTAACAGAAGATTCAAACTTTTTGACTGCTCCAACGGTTCTGGAGAGTGGTCAAATATTCAACATTTCATTACCTTCTAGTGAGGATAAATTGAAACCTAGATTAGAGGGACATTTGACTGAGGCTACACCACTAACACCACGTCCTACACTCCCGCCTAAAGAAACTATTACGGGTGCTACCTCACAAATCATTTCTTCTTCTGGGGTGGTCATCAAACAAGACTCGTCTGCTCCCGCAGCAACTACCAGCGAAAGAAACCCTTCTAAACTTTGTGTAACTGATAGTATTCTAACAGAAGATTCAAACTTTTTGACTGCTCCAACGGTTCTGGAGAGTGGTCAAATATTCAACATTTCATTACCTTCTAGTGAGGATAAATTGAAACTTAGATTCGAGGGACATTTTACTGAGGCTACACCACTAACACCACGTCCTACACTCCCGCCTAAAGAAACTATTACGGGTGCTACCTCACAAATCATTTCTTCTTCTGGGGTGGTCATCAAACAAGTCTTGTCTGCTCCCACAGCAACTACCAGCGAACGAAACCCTTCTAGTGTTGGTGTAAGTGATAGTTTCTTGACGGCACCAACTACTCGGGAAAAAGATGAGATATTAAATAATTCTTTAAATTTGGACAGAACGCAATTAATTGAGGATAGTTCTCAGCAGAACAAGATTGTTTCAATCCCACTAGCTCCAAAACTGAACGAAGTAATTCCACCTGCTACTGACTCAATCCCATCTGCTCCTTCAAAGAACGAGGATGTCTCGAACTTTTTGCCGGAAGGTTTTTTAATTGTTCCTTCGAATAACATTGTGGAAGGTGAAAATTCAAACCTCAGTGTGTATTGTGATAAACTTTTCACTAAAGCCCCAAGTGCGATGGCTTATGTAAAAGTTTTTTCTTGCCTTCAATTTAACGACGAGAAATTGGACAGTTACTTTATGTCTGGACTGTTGACGCTTACTGTCCACTCCCTAAGGCTTATTAATATGGCAGTTGGAGACGATCAAATTTCGGAACCCCTACGGTACTGGTCCCTCCTTCGTTTGTTTCAGAACACAGGTAGAGAGCAGCTACTGGACTATAAGGCTGTCTCGAAAGCCCTTGGTTTCGATAATATCTTCATGAGTAGAGCAACATTATTGTTTAACTTCGACATGGCTGTAAGAATCTGTTTTGTGAAATTCTTCCGTAATAAAACGGTCGAAAACCGGCTGTACGATTCATCTAGCCCGTTTATACTTGATCCCATCACATTGGAATCCTTTACAAGTACTCTTAATTTCGTTGAACATCTTCGAACAGTTCATGATCAAAAGTTGAACGAACAGCCACCTAATTCATTGCCGCTTGACGATCGCCTGATCTTCGTTCCGGTCAGAAATCCAAATAATGATCGAGTGAAGAGTATCCCTTTGAGATTTCGCTTAGCAGCCGAGCTCGTCTATCAAACTACCGGTGCACTCTATATTCACCCGAACTCATTAAAGACTACCGTTGCTATTTTAACAAGATCTAAACTAGAGGTCTTTGAATCGAAGTATGCTCTGGCTCAGTATACTCCATCCCCTGATATTTCGAGAATCGTTGTGCAAAGAAGTAAAATTCTTCGAGAGGAAGATCCGCCAACCCAGACCTGTATTCCATGCATCCAAAAAGATGGCGCCATTCTAGTGGGATTCGTTCTAGTTCATTCCAAACCGCAAAACGTTAAAATGGATAATATCTTGTATTCTGATGTGCTTCAATGGGAATTATCTCGTAAATCAGCATATGGTAGTTTCGGGAATAAAGAGTATCGCATACTATCAGATGAGGAATTGTGGCTGAATGATGAAATTATCAACTGCATGCTCGGAAAACTTGTCGATCACTTTGATTTCTCTAGGCTGACAAACTGGCCCATCAGTAGTGCATTTTTTACATACTTGGTAGCAACCAATGATGTTTCTTCTGAACGTTTAAGAGTTGGTACTGTTAAGCCGAAAGGAATGGTTCAGCGAGGTTTTCCAACTATCAACTACTTAAGTGTCAACAAATTTTTTGATGCGATAAATCCATTTGGAGGAGATCCTTTGATCATACATATTCCAATTAATCACAAAAACAACCTTCACTGGTCGTACGTGTGCCTGGATTGTCAAACACAATCCATTTTGCTATTTGATTCAAGGTATCAATCGCCTTCACCAGATCAATCGGGCTACATTTTCAAGCACATTCATTGCTTTTTGGAGTGTTTATTCAGAGACAGGTATCCCGGTGACACTCCCTTTTTCCCCTGGACTGTCCAACTTGTGAAGTCTCCTGACCAAATCGACGGCAATAATTGTGGTGTTTTTATGCTTATTAATGCTGCGCGAACTATGTGGCAAAGGCATAGGAAAGTAGGGTATAATCTGAGTACCCCTTGGGATAACTTTTTTACGGACTATGAAAAGATGGAAATTCGCAAATTCTTTCGGGATGTCTTATTCTTTAACAAAGGATTTGATGATATTGGGAGAATACTTAAGTTCAGGTCGGAGTAGTTTTGGAATAGTGGAATAGTATTTTGGTCAGTTAACTGACTTTCAGGCTGTGTGCGGAGGTCCTTTTGACTCGTGGCAAAGTTGTTTCGTGGCACAGTTAATTGTACAATTTAATAAAAATAATCTATTTACATCTGTGAACAAATCATTGATTCAAAATAGTTTGAAACGAATAGATTGGAGTTAAAAACTTCTCTTCTTGTTTAATCAAATTAAATTTTAGAAGGAAATTACCAAGTCAGTAATTTACCGTGCTCGATAGCGTGTATAGCAACATCAACAAATAATCTAAGAGCTAAGTTTAGAAGCGAACTCTGAACATGTTCGCCGACTCGTCCAACTTTTCAAGGCGTAGTATCTCGAGTGTAGTTGGCATTACTTTATCGAACGTAGCTCTGCAAAGGCGAAGGTGAGAAGCTGCAGTCTTGTTGTCCAATACCAGGCCCTTCTCGATATTGACTCCTAAGAAATGGAAGTGGCTATCGAAATTCTTGTCACCAATTGGAAGTCGATTCCCGAAGACAATAAAGTAGCCGGCGGACTGTCTAAGAAGCCACTCGATTGGCAGTAGCTGGAAAGCCTTTTTAGGGCCAGTCGTCATGGTAGTCAGTCGATAGGGATCTTGATTCATTGTCTTGAACGCATGAACGCTGAAATTCTCCAGCGATTCGTCCCCAGGTTGCAGGTAGTGCTTTCGGGAATCCAGCTGCTTATCCTCCTTTAAAAGCTTATTGATTCTTCTTACAGTCCCAATCATGCGTGATCGTACTACTTCTTCTTTCGCAAACTCATGACCATATCCAATTGAGGTAATTGACCTCAATAGACCGATGTAGGCCTGGAATGCACATTGACCTGCTTTCTTACCCTGATTAGCTAACTTGGGTTTTGAATCGAGGTTGTATTTGGTCCTGAGTGTCGCAGCATCATAAACAATAGGAAGTTTTGTTCCATTCGAATCAATATCTAACTGCCAGGGTTTGTCCATAAACTCCACAGATTCAATCGACCGCTTGTTCTTTTTCTTCTCTGGAGCAGTAGGCGAAGAGGATGAGGACATGTTCGCAACGACTCCCAGAAATTCGGTTACTTCAGTCAGCTTTTTCGATACATCGTCGAGTTTTTTCCGCTCATTATCGATTTTTTCCACCAAAAGATTATCCAGAGAAGATAGATGCTTTGCAAAAGTGGAAGATCCAGTTCCAATTGATGTACTTTGTTCTAATTGTGCCAATTTTTTCTGAATTCCTTTTTGAAATCGATTTTTAAGTCGCTTCAAATTTTTGCGCCACTTATTCTTCGCCAAGAAGTTCAAAGATTCGCTAATTGAAGATGAATTTTTCTTGACCTTGTGAATTACTTTTACTTTTCTCTTAGAAGCAACAACAGTCATCCGTAGGCTCTGATATATGCGTAAATGAATTTTGATTCACAATGATGATTTCATACAAAAATCTATAAACATCGCAAGTTTCAAGAAAGTTGTATAACAGAATCATATATTTCATGAAGATTTACCATATCAGCGTGTTCACATTGCCCTGGCGCATTGGATTTTGGGCCACATATATTTCACGTCGAAGTTTTGTTTGTTCGGAAAATTGACACATTGCATTAAATTACGCATAATCAATTATTTTTCATGGAAACAAAAAATATATCTCACTTCTTCTCCTTCTTCGTTCGAATTCTTTTCTACTCCTGTTGTTATCGTGTTGCTATCTCTGATAAATAAACAATATATCCAATACCTTTCTTGTGGTGACGACGACTGTCTTAAGCATTTTTTAATTGTTTGTGTTGATTGACAACACATCGAAGAAATATACAAACGCAGTGTTCTTAGAGCCACTAGTACTCTAGTGGTTAGAAGGACATTTCTCTTCGATTTGCGTAGCTATTTTTTTGATATCCTTTACCACTGGCCTCTTGTATATACCGTACTAGGGTGTAAATTTATTTACATCAGAGTATTGTTTACCGGAAAAGGAGATTCATAAATTTTAGCCGTCATTCAATATTTGCATATAAAATAACATTAAGATTGTCGTTCACTGCTGATTAATCAATACATGAACAATCTAATGATGAGCAATAATGGTTCGCGTACACAGTCAGAACAGCAACAGCAACAATAGCAACAGCAACAACAACAACAACAACAGCAGCAGCAGCAACAGCAGCAGCAACAGCAACAGCAACAGCAACAACAACA
>TBL_comb48_EPIDRAFT_1002086_pt1 | contig 14111 bp, 12 predicted proteins | sample TroBogEpilimnion_37_FD_10681 | JGI IMG/M metagenome (IMG submission 10681)
GATGACGTACTCAAACTTCTGTCTAAAGGTGTTAGTTCCCTTTACAGAAGGAATTAACTCTCTACCATCTACACTCTCAAGACCTGCGGCAACAACTGCTGCTCGGTAAGCTCTACCGTACCCTACTGTGTCTTGATAATCCTTGGTTGCTAGTGTAATTTCTAGCTTTTCATTTACCGTTAGAGTTCTTACTACAAAAGTGTGAAATGGGATTTTCTTAATTTCTTTGTGCAAGTACCCTAGGTACAGAAGTCCTTCAAAAGGTTCTTTCCACTCTTCTGGAAAAACTTCTGCACCTAAAGGGTTTACGCTGCTTTGTTCGTTTCGTTTCATCTCTACTCCTTGGTCAAGGGTAACTACCTACCAATAATTATAGATGATTAATTAGTTCTTATTAAGGAAACGGTTGTAAGGCTTCTTGACCTTAGATACTGAACGGATGTCTGCACTAATAAAACCAGTTCCATTAAGTGCGGCAAGTGCTGTACCAAATACGTTGTTACTAAGAGCACTACCAGAAACTGTAACACCATTAACAACAGTTGCACCACCAGCTTGTGAGTTAGCAACACCAGTTCCACCAACAGAAAGTGTAGCACCAGCAGCAAAGTTTCCAGATGCTGCTACGTATGGAGCATATCCTTCTGATTGGATCCAACCATAGTTACCACTTGGGATAGTTACAAGTGCAACACCAGCAAAACGGCCAGCCTTTGTACCTACAACAGTTGGGTTAACGTTAGTGTCATCACTAGAAGCTACGTACTGTGTACCTTGTCCATCAACAAATACTTGGTAGGTAGGACGGCCGTTGGTAGCAAAGCGAGATACTTCGTCTTGCCATACAGTAACTTGACCACTTGTAATAGTAGCGTTAGCATTGTAAACATATAGGTAACGCTCACCGGCAGGACCAGTAAGTGCTTGGTTAGAAGCATTACCAGTATAGTTTGGACCAACACCAACGTTGGTACCTTGTGTTCCACCTGCATCATAACCCTGACTTGCAAAACCAGCAAGAGTGTAAGTTGTTGGTGTGGTGCTTACGGTTGTAAGTACAGTACTAAGGCTCAACTGTGCGTTAACACCTGTTGAAGACTGAGCAAGTACATATGAACCACTTGCAGTTGTAGCGTCATTATTAACGGTTACAACTTGAATAACATTTTGACGGGCACCTAGCGAAAGCTTGTCGAAGGTTTCCCAGTCGATTACATATTGGATTCCTGGAAGCATCTTACGGTGGTCCGGAAGGATAGCTTGTTGTACTCCAGGCTGCAATTGAATTACTACTGAACGGGCAGGCATTTTAATATTCCTTTCTAAGAATTAGAGAACCTGTTGACCTGGGTAGGTCAAAGCTGAAGAGTTGTTTACATTTTGGGATTCTTGACGACGGAGATACATCATCTGAACGCTCTTCGGGAATGTCATAGATCCGATATTTACAACTTCGTCTACCATAACATTAACTACCACAATACCCATGTAAGTAATCGTTCTGTGATTACCGTTTGGGTTTGTGATTACTTTTGTCACAGTCCAGTCGTTGCCTAATGCACTTCCTGTTAACTGTGCCCTGAAAACATCCAACAAGTCACTGGCATTTTGAAAACCAGCTCCAGGTAGATATGCCCAGACTTCTGCATCCCATTGTTCACGGAATGTAATATCAAGATTACCGGCTTCTAGTGCTGCCGGAAAAGCAATTTCAATTGGATAAGCACTGTCCATTGGTTGGATTGATTGTGCTTGAGCGACAGGGCGTGGTGCTGTCTCTCTAATGACATCTACATATAGTAGAGGTTGTCCATTGAAGTTGATGGAGGTATAACCACCACCTACGCGAAACTTTGAGGTTGCCATAAGTTACTTTCTTTCTAGCCTACGTATGTACTACCAACGTTACTTACAGAAGTAATAGACCCTGTTTGAACATTGACAGATAGGTTAACATTAACGTAGTTCAGTGGAATTGTTGGTGAGTATTGGAAACTAACAACTACATTTGTAGGATTAGCTGGGTTTGTAGCATAAGTCAGGTTCTGGTAACTCTGAATAAGATTAGTGTTAACTGCTCTCATCAAAGTTGCCAAGACTGTACTTTGCAAACTTGCTAGTGTGTTATTTGTTAGTGGACTACCAATAAGTGTTGAGTTATTTAGAGTTTGAGAAATGTTATTGCTTAGTCTGTCACCAATTGCTTGAATTGAAAGTTCTTGAGTCAACCAATTTGTAGTATTTAGTGTCAAACCGTGACGTACATAAAGTGTACCGTTTGCACGTTGTCTAACAACTGTTCCACCAAAACTCTGAATTGTAGTACTGTCACTTGCAGAAATTTGGTTAGGAATACTTTGGATTGCATTTACATTCTTGTGAGTAATTGGAACATAAACATCTGGTTGGCCTGTGAATAGACCAGCAAGTGCTGCTGCCAAGTAAATACCATCAACAGTTACATAACTAGTACTGATACCAGTAACTGAGTTAAGTCCTGGGTTAACATTAACTTGTTGTGGAACTGCTAAAGTCATTCTTGAACCAGAACCATTAGAACCAATAGCAGTTGCAATCTTTGAAACTGTGTTGATTAGGTTTGTACCACTAACTGTGGAATCCATACCAACAAATGCTCTTTGATAAACACCGTTGGTTGCTTGAGCGGTCAAGAAATTGTTAAGTCCACCAAACAATGTTCCAGCACCACTACCACCTGGGTTGTAAGTTGTGTCATACTTAAGTGGAACAATAACGTTAATTCCAGGAACTTTTACAAGTCCTTGGACTGCGTTTAGGAAGTCTTGCTCAGTACCAGCGTTACCACTAGCACTAATAATGTTTTGGCAACTTACAACTTGGGCACCATTTTGGAAGGCAAGCCAAGAAGCAAAAGATGCAGGACTGTTTACAGTTATTGTACCATTGTTGTTATAACTAAAAGCAGGGCCAAAAGTATTTTGAACACTATTAAAGTTATAGAAAGTATAAGTTTGACCTGGAACTGCTGTTGTGTAGTTATAGTTAGTTGCAATCCAACCATTTGCACCAACACCAGCAATTCCTGATCCACCTGTAATTGTAGTAAGTGTAGTAGTATTATTAACAGTAGTTAATGCATAGTCAGTACCAAGTGTTAATGTTGCTCCGGTTGTATTGTTAGTTACTACAACACTAGAAGTTACTACACCGCTTTGAGTTAATGCAAAACTCATAGGGGCTGAAGTTCCGGAAGTTACAAGAAAACGGTCGGTCTGAGCAGCAACTGGGTTGTTACCACTAGCATTTGCAAGGAAGCAAATGTTAAGTGATTGGGGGTTGGCTGTAGTAAGTGACGGGTTGGTAACCTGACTTACATAAACCCCTGGGTTCTGATAGTTGTTAACGGCCATAGAGAATTCTCCTTACAGGTACTAAGTATGACATCTTTTTATTTTTACAATGTTAAGCTTCAAATTGATAAGAAAGTGTTCCACTTAATACTACGGTTTGTAGGGTAGGTGTTAGAGTATCAAACTTGCTCTCATAGAAGTCACCTACACATTGGATTCTTACAGAGGATTCATAACTAAATTCTTCAGGACTCCAGGGTGTTCCAGGAGAAACTGTGTCTCCTAGTGTCTGAACTGTTCCTTGAAGAATTGTCATCCCTACAAGATTATTGTTTGCTAAACTTTGATAAAATGCATAACTTCCTGGGTTACCAGGATTCATTAAGACCAAGTTATACAAAGTATCCCATAATTGGTCTCTTTCTTCAGAAGTTAAAGCAAGAACTTGAAGGTCAATTGACCCTTCAAAGTAACCTGTTCTATCCATAAGTGCGGCTTGAGCACCATAGATATATTGGCCACTTGGTAAAGTATAAGTATCTGGGTAAAGACCACTCCATTGAGTCTTAGAAGGCCTAAATTGAACAAAGATTGCAGGCCAGTGAGCCATCTCTTTTGGATACTCAATTGTTACTGAGTTTGGTGTTAGGTCTAAAGTTGAAGAACTTGGTATACCAACTTGACGACCTGATGGGGCAGGATTTATTGCATTAAATCCGGCAACAAGTGCTTCTACTATTGCAATTTTTACACCTGTAATAAGCATTAGCGTAACTCTTTTATAGTCTCTATAAGAAAACGGACTTCGCTCTCTTCTAACATTGAAATAGCTCCTGCACCTGATGAAGCTCTTGCCCATTCATTAAATGCTTGTTTAAGAGCATTATCAATGAAGTGGCTACCTTTAAGCCCTGGGTACCTCCAACTAATTTTGGTACTAATAATTCTTCCCTTTTCATCACGAGAAACTATTTTAGTTTTACCAATATTACTAGCAGTAGCAGTCCTAAAAATTATTTGGCCAGAAGGTAACCTAATTGGAATTACCTTACCTGAAAGTTCCCACATCAATCTTGGTTTTGAACCAAAATTTTGAACTACCATGTAGTCAGGAGCTTTTATACCAACCATTCCTTCTGCATTTATTGCTTGAAGTCTAGATGCTCCTGAACCTGTATCCTTAGGCGCATTGTCATAGGCAATCTCCAATGCTCTTCTTGAAATTTGGTAAGTTACTCTTTCAGGTAATTTCATATAACTGGTACCGAATAGTAAGGACTGTCAGGTGGTAATGCTTCTAGTGTACAAGTTTGATTTACAATTTTATTTGTATTCTGAAAAGGTTGTGTAGTACCAACTCTATAAGGGTATTGAGCACTTGGACCAGGACCTGTACGAATAGTAACTGGATTAACATTATTTACTTGAAATCTCTGTGAAGTAAAAGTTGGGACATTACCGTTCCAATTTTCAACTCTAACAACCAAATCACCTTGGCGAATTTGTGGATACCATGAGAATTGAACAGATGGATTCTGTTGCCAGAATTGACCAACTTGCATACTTCTACGAATATCAGGTGTATCAGATGCTAACATGTAAAGGTGATAGGCAATAGGTTGAAAACCACCTGTAAATGTAGTACCATAACAATCAGGGCAATAACTGTTACCACTTTGTCTGTAAACAGCACTTGCTCTTGCTTTAACATTAGCATTAGGTTGTGTTGGGTTTGGAGTTACTTGACATGTCTGGCAGTAAGTAACTAATCCAGCTGCTGCATCTTCTGCACGCCAAAGCAATCTAACAATGCACTCTTCTCCAAACCATTGCAAAGTTTCATCATGAAACCTTTGTTGGTCAATCTCTGCCCAAAGGTCTCTTTGTTTTACTACTAGTAAAGGACTTTCTTGCTGATAAGGGAGTTGTCCAAAAGGTTCAGGTGCAGGTTGTACCGGCAAAGGTTGTGGGTCTATACCAAGTCCCCAAGTATTTGGAATGTCGTTAGGGACGTTAGACATTAAATACCACCAGCGTTAACTGAGGCATACATGTAGTGAGGACGTGCTGGATTGGTAAACATACGTGGAATAAGTCCACCAGCAACCAAAAGGCTCCTCTTAGAACCAACCATGTATTGACGTTTCATTTGACGAAGTTGTTTATCTGCAATCTCTTTTTCAAATTCATAAAGTTGCCACCAACGTTGATAGTAGTCACGGCGATTCATCCAAGCCGCTGTCATACCTTCAGGTGTTGGTTGTTCAATGTAATTACGAGCAATATGTTTTAAGAAGTTTGCATATGTTTGAGTTGCAAGAACACCCATATAAGTTGAAGGCCATGGTGCCATTGCATTATTACCAACTTCATAAGCTGGTGTAAAAATTGGTTGGAATTCAAAATTGCAATAGTCAAGTGCTTCTGTACTCATGATGTATGCTACTTCTTCAAACAAGTTAAAACCACTTTGTTGAAGTTCTTGCAAGTAAGGCCCACCTTGAGTTGAGTCAAAACTCTTGTCAATTCTGTGAGCAATGCCTATGGCTATTTGTCTTTGGTCGTAAGTTAAATTTTGGAAATAAGGCATTTGGTCAGTTATCACCAAATTATCTTGATATTGTCTTCCACTACCACTAACAGTGTAATACCAATTTACTTGGTAATTTCCTTGAATACTAGATTCTGAACTTGTAAGTGTATACTGATATTGACCAACACTTTCACGGGTGGCAAGTGTACCGCTAGGAATAACAGTTGTATTATTGTCTGTATTTACCATTGTAAGTGTGACAATATCGTTATCAGGGTCAATAAGTACACCGTTAGAATAAATCATAATTCCAACTGGTTCAATTGCATATTGAGGTACGGGTCTTGGTCTCATATTTTATCCTTAAAAAGTAATTGTCCCACTGCTACCACCGGTACTATTAGAACCCCATATATAAATAACATTTCCTGAACCATCTGTTCCAGCAAATTGTACACCAGTAGTACTTGGAGTTCCTGGGTAATTACTTGATGACCACCAGAATGCTACCATACCACCACTGCCTTGTTGTTCCCAAGCACCTCCACCACCATAAGAACCGCCTAAGTCCCCATTACCATTACCGTTACCGGCTGTACCGTGACCTTCACCACCATAACCAATTGGCAAATAAGTTCCTCCACCTGGAAAAAAAATGTAAATACTTCCCCAGTATGCCCCACCATTACCACCAATACTATTAGCTGATGTAGTACCTGTACCAGCTGCACCATTGCCAGCAGCACCAGCACCTCCACCGCCTCGATAACTAGCTCCTGCTCCACCACTATAACCATTACCGCTGCTACCACCAGAGCCTTTATTACCAGTGCCTGATGATCCAGAAGCTCCACCATTACCACCACCTGCAGTGGAAACTATACCGCCAGTAACTACTGTTGCAGAGCCTGCATTACCGCCATTTTGTCCGCCAATATAAGTTCCACCAGCACCCGTACTAATAGAAATGGGACTTCCAAGAGTGACAGTACCTGAACCAGTTACAACTTGACCTGCTCCACCACCTGTATACCAACCACCACCACCTCCACCACCCACTACAATATAGTTGACAGTTAGTGTTGTAGCTGCTGGAGTTACATTATTACTTGTAGCATTTGCAGAACCTGTACCATTAGTAGTAGTAACAGTAAAGGTATAAGAAGTCCCTGGAACAAAACTTCCAGTTACACTTGCACTTGTTGAAGTACTTGTAGTACTGTAACTCAATGATATAGAAGGTGTACTAGATATACTAATACTATTAATTGGACCTCCACCTGTAGGTAGACTCCAACTTAAAGCAACAGTAGTAGAGTTTGTTACAGTGGCAGTAAGTCCTGTAACTGCATTTGGAGCAACACCTGTAACAGAATATGTAACAGTAGTTTGCCCTGTGTTACCAAGTGAATCTTTGGCATAAAAAGTAACTGTAAATGTACCACCTGCACCTGCAGTTGCAACAGTTCCTGTTATAGAACCACTACTTCCATAACTTGGATAAGTTGCCCCAAAATTAGTTCCTGTAGGCAAATTACCAGAGTAAGAATAGGTGTAAGGGCCTGTACCACCGGTTGCACTAATAGTTCCCATAGTTGAACCATCAGCCTTGACAATAGTTCCTGAACCATCACTGTCACTTACAGTTAATGTTACAGTAATTGAGAAAGTAACCGAACTAGATGTAACTTGGTTACTGTCTGCATCAGTTACTTTAAAAGTTGCACTACTTGTACCACCTACACTTGGTGTTCCAGTTATTGCACCAGTAGAAGTATTTAATGATAAACCACTAGGCAAACTACCAGTATAAGAATAAACGTAAGTTCCTGCACCACCAGTTGCACTGATTGAACTACTATATGTAGTACCAACAGAACCTGAAGTATTAAGACTTGCGGTAGAAAGTGCAAGTGCTGTTGTAACTGTAAATGTAACAGAACCTTGTTTAGTAAAACTTGTACTAACATCTGTTACAGTAAAAGTAACTGTGTAACTACCGGTTGCTGCTACTATGTTACCAGAAAGGTAACCTGTACTTGTGTTAAGTGTTAATCCTGTAGGAAGTGCAGTTGAACTAAAACTGTAAACTGTACTACCACCTGTAGCACTTACATAACCAAAATTTGTAGTTTTGTGAGTATATAAAACGGTATTAACGTTTGAAGTAATTATTGCTAAGGGACCAGTAAGTCGCCAAGAAGATGCAATTACCCCAGGAATCATGGCTAGGCAACATCTCCGGTTACCAACCAAGTGTTGGTTCCTAAATAAATTGCTGTAGCAACTGAATATTGAGCTCTCATTGCAGGACTTGATGCAGTTGCACCTGTAGAAATTAATGTTCCTGGACTAGTGAAAAGAACTGCCCCGGTATTTTGACGAAGGATACTTGTTTGTTGACCAGTAGCAAAAATACCTGTTGGTAATGTGACAGTTGCAGTTGCTGTATTGGTCATTTGAATAATGTTTGCGGCATCAGTCAATTGAACTGTGTAAGTTGTCCCTGTAACTGTAGTTAATCCATAAGTAACATTAGCAACCGAAAGTGCAATGTTAGGACCATTAAGTGTTCCAGAAACTGTACTTGCAGGAATTACTACCCCACCACTAAGTGTACCTGTAATTTGTGAACCTGAGATAGTACCAACAACTGCATTACCAGAAATTGTAGCTTGGTTAAGTGCACCAGTTACACCACTTGCAGAAAGTGGTCCAAATACTTGACTACCGGGAACTTGAAAACTAGTAGTTGCGTTTCCTGAAAGGGTTGTTGCAGGTACTTGAACACCATAAGTAGTTCCTAGTACCCCACTAACTTGAGCTGCTGGAATATAATTAACAATTTGCTTACCACTAATAGTAACATTAGGCCCACTAAGTGCACCAGAAACAGAAGTTCCTAGTAGGTATTGATTCCATGTCGCAGTTGTAGTTGATACACCACCTGCTGTACCACTAGAAAGAAGTAGATAACTATCACCTGCAGGTGTAGGCATATCCACATTATTAATCATGTTTGTTAAGCCAAAGTCTTGTGGAGTAGCACCGTGAGCATATACTGTACCATTTGCCCAACTACCACCATTAGCAGTCCCTTCTTGAGCACGGGCACAAGTTGCTGTACTACCACCAGTGTAACTAAAAACATAAACAATTTCACTTGCGGCTGTACTACCATAGGTAGCAGGGTTAATTGTTAGTGGTAAGTAATTTGTACCACTAGTAATTATGCTTGGTCCTAGTGCTCCAGTTGTTGAAAAGGTAATAACATTACTAGCACTAATACCACTAATGGTTCCTGTTATAAAATTATAACGAAGTCTTTGTCCGTATGGTCCAGCCATTTAGTCCTACTTTGTTGGTGGAGTGTGTGAAGAATGTGCGTTAATAGCACTAGTGTTAAAACGAAGATAAGTTTGAGGCTTACGGCCATCTTGGTTAACATGAACATAAGATGGATCACCTTGTTGTCCCATTGAAATAGTCAATGGATTGGCTGCATTAGGACCTGTTACATCTACAATTAGAGCAGTGTGTTCACCGGTCCCAGGACCATAAACAATAACATCTCCAGGAAGAACATCCTTAAGTGCAATCTTTTTACCATGAGAAAGTAGTGTTCCTGTGTATCCTGTGTGGTTGTAACTTTGACCATTTGGATCTGGTGCACCGGCCCAGTTGTAGCAGAGGGTGACAAAGGCTGAACAATCAGAATTTACTGGTAATGCACCAGGCCTTCCAATATTGGTCATGCGTAAAGGACCTTCAGTGTAATTAAATTTTGCGTGGTTTGCAGCTGACCACTTGGCCCAATCTACAATTGTTTGTCTTACATCAGTCATAATATCTCCTATGTTCCTTAAATGAGTTTTTAGTTCTAGTACATTTTACTTGGGTTCAGGAATAGTATCAAAACCCAGTTCATCATTGGTTTCTGAATAATCTACTGGGCCTTCATCATAGATAACAGGTCCGTCTCCAGGTACAGATTCACCATTATTAGGTGTGGTCCATTGGTCACTAATATTAAGTTGTTGATTAGATGCTCTAGAAATAACCGGAATGTTAATCTTAGTTGTAATTCCTTGCTTCCTAGAAATATTACTTATTACTGGAATGTTAAGCTTAGTAATAATATTTTGAGCCATGCGGTAAATGGCTTCTACTTGAATACCTAAGTGTTTTCCAAGATATTTTCTAGAAGTAATTGAACCTACAGAAGTTGCTTTAGCTTTTCTAATATAGTTAACACTACGATTAGTACCAATAGAGTAAGAAGTAGTAACTTTAACATTTCTACGGTATTGGTGAGTTCTAGTAACAGTTGCACCAACAACTTGATTAGCGGTTGCCTTTCGGTTGTAATGTCTAATTCTCATAAAGTAAGAAGTGTTAGTTAGTAGAGCTTTAACATATCTTACACGATGTTTAGTATTAGTATTTATAGAAGTTCTAACTTGAGTTGCTCTAATGTTACGACTTCTAACATACTGAACTTTAGAACTATTAACTTGTACTGCAGAAAATACTCTACGAACTTTAACTACACTAAACCTAGAAACATTAGTTTGTAATACCCTAACTTTTTTACTGCGAGTAGTTGTAATTCTAGGTATAGAAATATTTGTTGCTCTAATAACTTTAAGTTGATTTCTTCTTAAGAAAGAAGAATTAACATTAAGTACCTTTATATTTTTAAGTTGAACTTTATATATTCTTGGAATATTAAGTTGAGTAACTCTAATATTTCTAATTCTTACAGTAATAGATCTACTTGAATTAACTAAAGTGGCTTGAGCTTTACGTACTCTGTTTGCAATTCTAAGCAATGAGGCTGTGTTTATTCTAGTAACTGAAATACTTCTAAAGAACTGTGAACGCTTAAGAACCTTAACCGGCATAATCATTACAGCTGCACCTGTTGCTTTTATAAATCCTGTAAAGTCTCCAACAATCCAGTTGTTAACTGCATATGGAAATCTTACTAGTGCTTTACGTCTATAGTTTTTAACTATACTAATTGAAGTTGCAGGTGATACTGCCTTACCTCTAGTAATATATCTAGGTGGTGCTATACTAATTAGTAATGCACGAATATTTTTAACTCTTGTTGTACTAATAAAAGAGATATTATTTATTGAAGCATAAATATTCTTTGTTCTAACTGTACGAAGCTTAGAACTACTTAAAGTAGTAGAATATATCATCTTATTTCTAGAATAACGAGGTTTAGCAATATTGAATAAAGTAACTGTTATATTTCTGAAATCTGTTCTTTGTTTAAATACACTAGCAGTATTAATTAAGGTAACTTTAACTGCACGAATTGGATTGTGTACTTTAATAAAGTAAGAACTTCTTATTTGTGTTACTGAAATTCTTTTAACTGGGTTGAATACTTTAATAGCATAAGAAGTATTAGTTTTTGAAACACGAATTAATTTACTTATACTTTTAAGAGACTTAGCTGCATTAGTAGAAACAGCTTTTATATTTCTTCCTCTAATATAGTGTATTACACCAACACCAACTTGAGTTGCATTGTAGTTTCTACTACGAAAGGTAGTTCTTATAAAATTAGAGCTATTAAATTGAGTAATAGTGACAAACTTACCCTTAAATACTAATTTAATAGAATTAGATGCAAAAACTTGTACTGCACTTATAAGTCTAACTCTAATAATTGGTGGCCTTAAAGCAAAAGCAGTATTTGTAAGTAAAACTTGAACTTTTTTAATTCTTAAGTATTGTAAACTTTGAGCACTAACTTGTACAACTGAAATTAATTTTGGTAGTTTGGTAAATGAAGCTTTTACATAAATAGTTCCAGTAAAGGATGCAACTGCTGTTCTATTTAAAGTCCTTTGTGGTGGGAATAATGTTTCTCCACCAAATAATGCTTGAGAAATTTGGCGACCATAATATTTAACTACTCTATTAATATTTTCAATAAAGTAAGAAGTGTTAACTCTAACTATAGTTACATTTTTACTTATTGCTTTAGAAGTTCTAGCTGCACCAATAACAGAGGCAATAGCAGACTTAGGAAGTGAAATTGGTGGTTGTGGAGAAGGAAGGTATGCTGAGCCACGGTTAAAAGCATTGGTGATATATACACCAAGATTAAAGTTAGCTCTAGTAACCCCATCTAGTGCAATACTTGCTGAAGTTTGAAGGACTTTAATAAATGCAGTTCTAGTTTTTTTTACACTAGCTGCACCAACATTTACAGCATTTATTAACTTATAAAGTGTATAAATAATAGGAACTATATAGTAAGCAGTCCCACCTTTAAAGGCAGCAGAAATTTGGTTACCAAGAGTCCAGTTACGACTAATACCTTCAAGTGCAATACTTCCAGAAGTTTGTTGTGAAAAGATAAAAAATGATTTTAATCTTCTTATACCGGCCGCTCCAATTTGAGAAGCATAAATTGTTCTGTTAAGTCCAGTTTGTGTTGTAGGGTAGTAGTATTCCAATCCACCTTTAAATGAATTAGATATTTGTTCTCCAACTAATTGAAAGTTACCAATATATCTCTGAATACCTTCTAGGGCACTACTTGCATACCCTTGTATTGCTGTAATTACTTTACTTGTAGTTTTTTGTACGGGAGCAGCTACACTAATATTTGAAGCACTGACTGAACGTTGTTGGATTCTAACTGGGAAAAGTAAATTACTGCCTCTATTAAAAAGGTTGGTAATATAAACATAGGTACCGTTAAGGGTAGGTGGGAGTAATCTAAAAACTTTACTTGGTGCAGTACTAGTGACTTGAACATTTGCTACAAGATTGCGAATAGTTTGGGTAGGGTAAAGTATACCATTTTGGTATACTCTTTGGGCTGCAGGATACCAGCCTTTAACTAAATAACCGTAATAACGGTAAACACCATAGGCATAATTACTACTTACTTGAGTAATTTTTATATTGATAGTAAGAGCTCTTTTACCACCGCTATCTAGTACTATACCGTCTTTAAGTACGGCTTTTGAGTCTCCATATATGCTTTGCATTATGAAACCCTTGTTATAGTAACAGAACCGTTAACTAGAGTACCTCTATAAGTTCCATTATAAGAATTAAGGTTAATAATAGTAGAACCATTAAAAGTACTAGTACCGGCCCAAGTACCTGTACTAGTACTTACATTAGTAGCAGAAGAAATAATATAAGAACCGCCACCGCCTCCATTGTCGGGGCTTTGATTTTGATTACTTCCACCACCCCCAGTATAACCACCACCAGCTCCACCTCCACCAGTATTACCGTGAGTTCCACCACCACAACCAAAACCACCATAAGCACTGGTTGCTGTATTTCCACCAGTTGCACCATTTACAAAACCACTACCAGCTCCACTATATCCGTATCCTGCTGCATTAGCTGCTGCAGTACCTGAACCATAAAATCCACCACCGCCACCACCCCAACCATTATTAGAGCCAGTACCACCGTAACCTGTACCACCGTTACCTCCCCCAATACCAGAATTATCTGCTGAATTAGATGCAGTAAAATTCATTTGTCCCTGAGCTCCTGCAATACTATAGGCACCATTACCATCAAGACCGCCACCACCACCGCCAGCAATGATGAGAGGCGATGAAGTATAATTAGTTCCACTAGTTACAAAAGTCCCACCACCACCGCCACCACTTGTTGAAGATTGCCCATATTGTCCTACCAATATAGTAACAATTCCACTTTGTACTAATCGAACTGTAGCTTGAATTATTGCACCAGCACCAACAACTAAATTAGTACTAGCACCTGGAGCACCAAATGCTTTAATTTGATATAATCCAGTTGCAGGGACTGTCCATAACTGATAACCATTTTGAGTCATATTAAAAAAAGCAGTATTGCTTGCCCAACTTGTACTTGCATTAGAAGTTAAACCACTAAGTGCTTGAGAAAGATTAGGTCCATTTTGACCTGTAGCTGTTCCTGCAGTAAAAGTAAGTGTAGTATTAATATTAAATGGATATAATGGAGGTATACTGTTTGTATTAAGATTATTACCATCAGCAAAACCAAAATCTCTAGCAGAGTCTTCTCCAAAAGTTTGAAGTAGAGGCATTATGCTATCCTTGTAATAGTTGCATAACCATTTGGTTGATTATAAACACCTAAATCTGTTATAGTAGCAATTCCGTAACTTCCACCTGCACCACCACTTCCAATACCCTGTGTACCATTATAAGAACCACCACCGCCACCACCTGAAAAACCACCTC
>TBL_comb48_EPIDRAFT_1002087_pt1 | contig 14109 bp, 8 predicted proteins | sample TroBogEpilimnion_37_FD_10681 | JGI IMG/M metagenome (IMG submission 10681)
GGCAGAAGGAAAATCTCACAGACGGCATCGCGCCGGAGGCCCGCACGCAGGAGGATAAACAGCGGCTCATCGGCGAGCGGGATGCACTCATGCTCGCCCAAGCCGATGCGGCCACGCGCCAGCAACTCGTCGATGCCCGCAAGCAACGCGCGACCCTTGATGCCGAGATCGCCAAGCTGCCGAAGCCGGGCAAAGTGTATGCGGGTGCCATTCACACGGGCACGGGAGCCTTCAAAGGAACGGGAGGCGAAGGCGGTAAGCCGCGGGTGATTCAAGTGCTCAAGCGCGGAGACATCAAACAGCCTGCTAAGGAAGTGGGGCCGCAGAGCATTGCGGCGCTCAGCGAAGTTTTTCATGATGCGTATCAACTCTCTGGTGAGGGGGAATCCGCCCGCCGCGCTGCTCTGGCGAAATGGATCACTGACAAGAACAATGTGCTCACCTGGCGGAGCATCGTGAATCGCGTGTGGCAGCATCATTTTGGCCGTGGACTGGTCGATACTGCAAATGACTTTGGCCGCATGGGGGGCAGGCCGAGCCACCCTGAACTGCTCGACTGGCTGGCAGTTACATTTCGTGACGATCTCGGCGGCAGCTTGAAGAAGCTGCACAAACTCATCGTGATGAGTGACACATACCGGCAGTCCTCAGGCAAAGCGGAGCCGACGGATGCCAACAACGTCTTCCTCTCCCACCAAAATCGCCGCAAGCTGGATGCAGAATCCATTCGCGATTCCATCCTCGCCGTGAGCGGCAAGCTGGATCTCAGCATGGGCGGGCCGAGCTTCCAGGACTTCGTCATCGAGAAACCGCAGCACAGTCCGCATTACGAATATCAGCTCCACGATCCTGAAGATCCTAAGTCCTGGAGGCGCAGCATCTACCGCTTCATCGTGCGTTCGCAGCAGCAGCCCTTCATGACCACGCTCGATTGTGCTGATCCATCCATGCGCGTGGAAAAGCGCAACGAATCGCTCAGCCCGCTGCAAGCTCTCGCCATGATGAACAACGGCCTCGTTGTCGCCATGTCGAAGCATTTTGCCGAGCGTGTGACAAAGGAAGCCCAGGGAGGCGAAGCCCAGACACGGCATGCCTTTGAGCTGGCTCTTTCTCGCAATCCGACCACCGATGAAATCAAACCGTTGCTCGAATACGCGCAGCGCGAAGGCCTGGAGAACACCTGCCGCGTGATCTTGAACCTGAATGAATTCAGCTTTGTGGACTGAGTCTCTGATAGCTCGCAGCGATGGAGACGTTCAATGCACCAGCCATTGCAACCAACTATCGCATGAGAGCACTACCACTCGCCATTCTCGTCGCCGCTTTTGCCACCCGGCTCTCCGCACAGCAACCGGAGGCCAGCATACGCCACGTCACCATCTGGAGCGACGGCACGCGCATGGCGGGAGATTTGTACCTTCCGCATGATCTGAAGGAAGGAGAGAAGCGTGCCGCGGTGCTGTTTTGTGCCGGCACTGGCGGGGTGAAGAAGGGTAATGGGGCGCTCTATGCGAATCGCTTTGTGAAGGAGGGTTTCGTCGTGCTTGCCTTTGATTATCGTGGCTGGGGGGAGAGCGACTGCAAGCTCACGCTGCCTGATCCGATGCCGAAAGCGGATGCCGATGGCACCGTCACCGTGAAGGCCAAACCGGTGCGCTGGCAGATGGACATGGCGGATCAAACTCTCGACATCCGCTGCGCGATCAGTTTCCTCATGGGCGAGCCCTGTGTGGACGCGGAGCGCATCGGCCTGTTTGGCACCAGCTATGGCGGCGGATTGGTTGTGTGGGTGGCGGGCAATGATCCGCGTGTGAAATGTGTGGTTTCTCAGGTGCCCGGCATGGGCGGTGGCCGCCCACCGGCGGCATTGAAGTATGCCAACGACCTCGCGGTGAAGCAGGCGCGCGTCGAGACCGAACCGGTGCCCATCGAAACGGGTAAGCTCGGCGGCAAGATGGCTGCCTATGCGCAGATGCGTGCCAATCCGGCCAAGGGCATCGGCTACAATCCTGTTGAAGCTGCTTCCAAGATCACGGTGCCAACCATGATCATTGTGGCGGAGAAGGAGGAGCTCATGAGCAACGCGGAAAACGGCCTGCGTGCCTTTCAGGCCCTGCAGAAAAACTTCGTGAAGAGCGAGTACCATGAGCTCAAGGACATCGGTCACTACGGCGTGTACAAGGAGAAGTTCGATGAGGCCACCAAGCTCGCGTCGGACTGGTTCCACCTGCATCTGGACGCTCACCTCAAGACGCCATGAAGCACCTCTTCAGTCCCTGTCGAAAGATCACAGTGGACAAAACAACCGGCTTTCTTTCATACTCACAAACTCCCCACCCATGAACACTCAATTCCCTGCTGAACGCATCCTTCTCGGCCCCGGCCCCAGTCCTGTCCCTTCACGCGTGCTGCGCGCCATCGGTGCTCCGACGCTCGGCCATCTGGATCCGCAGTACCTCACAATCATGGACGAAGTCTGCGAGATGTTGCGCCAGGTGTTTCGCACGAAGAATGCGCTGACCTTTCCCGTCAGCGGCACCGGCATGGCAGGGATGGAATGCATCGCCACGAATCTCATCGAACCTGGTGATGAAGTGATCGTCTGCGTGAACGGTGTCTTTGGCGGACGCATGAAGGACGTCATGGAGCGCTGCGGTGCCACGGTGCATGCGGTTGAAGCTGCGTGGGGCGATGTCATCGCACTCGATCAGATCGCTGCCGCGCTTGATCAGCATCCGAAAACGAAGCTCGTAGGCATCGTGCATGCCGAGACCAGCACCGGCGCGCATCAGCCGCTCGAAGGTTTCGCCGATCTCGTGCACAGCAAAGGCGCTGTGCTCGTTGTGGATGCCGTCACCAGCCTTGGCGGTCATGAATTGAAGGTGGATGAATGGGGCATTGATGCGATCTACAGCGGCACGCAGAAGTGTCTGAGCTGCCCGCCCGGCCTTGCACCCGTCAGCTTTGGCGATCGCGCCCTCGCCATCATGGATGCGCGCAAAACGAAGGTGCAGTCCTGGTATCTCGATGTCTCGATGCTGCGCAAGTACTACACCGGCGGCGGAGGTGGACGTGTGTACCACCACACCGCGCCGATCAACATGACCTACGCGCTGCATGAAGCGCTGAACATCGTGCTGGAGGAAGGTCTGGAGGCTCGCATCGCCCGGCATGAAAAGATGCATCTGCGCCTGCGCGCCGGTCTGGAGGCCATGGGCATCAGCTACATTCCGAAACGCTCGCTGCATTCGCTCAACTGCATCAGCATTCCCGCTGGAGCGGATGATGCCGGCACGCGCAAACGTTTGCTCGAAGAGTATGGCATTGAGATCGGTTCAGGACTCGGCGTGATGGCCGGCAAGGCCTGGCGCATCGGCCTCATGGGTCATGGCTCGACGGTGCGAAACGTCGATCTCGTGCTCACCGCGCTGCGTGAAGTGCTGAAATAATCTCCGCCCATGTCCGCCGCGCTCGAACGTCTCGCCGAGCTGCTGCCACCCGGGCGTCTGCTCGTGCGGCCCGTCGAGCTGGCGGCGTATGAGAGCGATGCCCTCACCGCGTTTCATACACGACCACTGGCGGTCGTAATGCCGGAGACGGCGGATGAGGTCATCGCCATCGTGCGGCTGTGCCATGAGTTGCATCTGCCCTTTGTCGCCCGTGGCAGCGGCACCAGTTTGTCGGGCGGGTCGCTGCCCATTGCGGATGGCATCGTGATCGCCTTGAACCGGCTGAACCGCATCCTGAAGCTCGATCCGTTGCAGCGCATCGCCGTGGTGCAGCCGGGCGTGATCAACACCCAGGTCACCACCGCTGCGGCACCGTTTGGGCTTCATTATGCGCCAGACCCGTCATCACAAACCATCTGCACCATCGGTGGCAATGTGGCCTTCAATTCCGGTGGCGCGCATTGCCTCAAATATGGCATGACCTCGAATCATGTGCTCGGCATCAAGGCCGTGCTCGCCACGGGCGAAGTCGTCGAATGGGGCGGCGGCAGTCGTGAACGCCTCGGCCCGGACTGGTGCGGGCTGTTCGTGGGCAACGAAGGACTCTTTGGCATTGCGCTGGAAATCACGCTGCAACTGCTGCCGAAGGCCGAGTGCTTTCACACCGTGCTCGCCGGTTACCGCACCCTTGAGCAAGCCGGTGATGCCGTTTCTGCCGTGATCGCCAGCGGTTTGCTGCCTGGGGCCATCGAGATCATGGACGCGCTGGCGCTGGAGGCCGCTGTCGCAGCGGTGCATGCGGAATATCCGCCGGGATGCGAGGCGGTGCTCATCGTCGAGCTGGAAGGTCCGCGCGAGGTCGTGACCATCGAACGTGAACGGCTCGATGCCATTCTCGCAGCAAGTGCGCCCGTTGAAATGCGTCCGGCGCGTGATGCCGACGAACGCATGGCCATCTGGAAGGGCCGCAAGAGCGCATTCAGCGCCGTGGGCCGACTCTCGCCGGATTTCATTGTGCAGGATGGCGTGGTGCCGCGCCGCAAACTCGGCGAAGCCCTGCGTCGCATCGCCGAGATGTCCCGCGAAACAAACATCCGCGTCGCGAATGTCTTCCATGCAGGCGATGGCAATCTGCATCCGCTCATCCTCTTTGACGGCCGTGAAGCAGGGGCTCTGCAGCGCTCGGAAGAACTCGCGGGCCGCATCCTGAAAATGTGTGTCGAGATGGGCGGCTCAATCACCGGCGAACACGGCATCGGCGTCGAGAAACGCGATTTCCTTGGAGACATGTTCACACCCGACGAGATCGACTGCATGCAGCGTCTGCGCGCCGCCTTTGATCCGCTGGGCATCTCGAATCCCGGCAAGATGTTTCCCGGCAAAGAAGCGCCCGCTTTGTCGCACGTCGGTCTGCACCCGCTGGAGAAGGCCGGCCTCATTTCACGCGAATGATCTCTCCTTCCTCACTCACCGAACTGTGCGACGCCGTGCTTTCCGCACCGCGCGTCATCGCTGTCGGTGCGGAGACAAAGCCACGGCTCTCGGCGGTGGATGCGGTGAAAATTTCGACGCGAAACCTGCGCGGCATCACAGAATATGATCCGAGCGAGTTTACCTTCACCGCGCTCGCAGGCACGCCGGTGCGAGAGATCATCGCGGCGCTCGCGGAGCAGGGGCAGTATCTGCCGTTTGATCCGCTGTTCGTCGAATTCGGCAGCACGATAGGCGGCGTGGTCGCTTCAGGCTTGAGCGGACCAGGGCGCTTTCGCTTCGGCGGTGTGCGCGATTTCATCCTTGGCGTTCGCTCCATTGATGGCATGGGCCGTCTGCTGCGGCTCGGCGGCAAGGTGGTCAAAAACGCGGCTGGATTTGATGTTCCAAAGTTTCTGGTCGGCAGTCTCGGGCGTTTTGGCGTGATCGGCGAAGTGACGTTCAAGGTCTTCCCCAAACCCGCAGCGATGATCACACTGTCCTTGCCATATTCGGCCGATACAATGGCACGCATCGCCAATTCACGTTTCGAAGCCGCTGCGCTGGATGTGCTGCCTGGTGGCGAAACCCTTGTCGTGAAGCTCGCCGGTCCGGGAGATGCTTTGGAGGTGCTTTCACGGGAGATTGGCGGTCAGATCATCGACAGCACGATCTGGGATGAGATCCGTGAAACTCCGTGGAGCTACAAGACGGACATCACGCCGGATCAAGTCGCCGATTTCAAAACCGCGCATGTAAGCTGCGGCGGCAGCATGGCCTATTCACACGCCCTTCCAGCCCGTGGCATGACACTGCGCGGTGATGCACCGCTATGGATCGGCGGCAGGCCGCGTTTTGCCATCGAGGCCGCGGTGAAGAAGGCACTCGATCCACAGCAGCGTTTTCCTACTCTTGACGACTGATGCTCCACGCCATTCCAACTGATAAACTTGGCCCACTGGGCGAACCGATGGCGAAGGCTGTTTCGGCATGCGTGCACTGCGGCTTTTGTTTGGCGGCCTGCCCGACGTATCGTGAACTGGGGCAGGAGATGGACACTCCGCGCGGGCGCATCGTGCTGATGAAGGAGGTGCTCGAAGGCACGATGAGTTTTGAAGCTGCGCAGCCGCATGTGGATCGCTGTTTGGGATGTCTGGCCTGTGAGCCCGCCTGTCCAAGCGGTGTGCCATATCGCGATTTGATCAGCCCGTTTCGTGCCCTAGCGCAATCGAAGTTCAAACGCGGCATTGCTGAGCGTTTAAGGCGCTTCGTCACGGCGCAGACGGTTCCGTATCCGCAACGGTTCCGCCTCGCGATGCGACTCGGCAGTCTGGCCAAGGCGGTGCTGCCGAAGCGGTGGCAGTCCATGCTGGATCTGGTGCCCGAGACTCTGCCTGCGGCGCAATCATGGGCGGAAGTTTATCCAGCGAAAGGCGAGAAGCGCGGACAAGTGGCCTTGCTGCTTGGCTGCGCGCAGCAGGTGCTCGATCCTGACATCAACACGGCCACCATTGAAGTGCTGACGCGCAATGGCGTGGAGGTGGTCATCCCACGTTCCCAAGGCTGCTGCGGTGGTCTTGCATGGCACACCGGAGATATTGAGGCGGCGCAAGCTTTTGCGCGGCGAAATCTGGAAGCCTTCCCAGCCGATGTGGATGCCATTCTGACGAACGCCGCCGGCTGCGGTTCGGCGATGCATGAGTACCACTTGGTTCTGCGTGGCACGGCGGATGAAGCGCGCGCTGAGTCGTTTCGACATCGTGTCATGGATGTGAGCGTGTATTTGATGAAACTCGGGCTGCGTGAACCTTTGCAGGATACGCCGATCAAAGCCGCCTATCACGACGCCTGCCATCTGGCGAACGCGCAGAATGTACGCCGGCAGCCACGTGAACTCCTGAAAGCCATACCCGGCCTGACGTTGCTCGAACTCACCGACGCGCATCTCTGCTGCGGCAGCGCTGGCAGCTACAACATGGATCAGCCAGAGATCGCGTCATCGCTGGGAGAGCAGAAAGCGAAAGCCGTTATCGCCACCGGAGCGGAGGTCGTGGTGAGCGGCAACATCGGCTGCCTGACACAACTACAGATGCATTTGAAAAGACTCGGATCGAGCATCGAGGTGAAACATACGATGCAGATTCTCCGTGATGCACACTCCCAAACTCCATGACCTGGTCCCAAAACTACGATCCTCTCGGCAATCTTGTTCTCTCCTCCTGCGTCGCGGCCATACCCGTGGTGGTGCTGCTGGGTCTGCTGGCCTTTTGGCATGTGAGGGCACATATCGCAGCATTAGCCGGGCTGGTGGTGGCGCTGGTCATTGCGGTCACGGTGTTTCACATGCCGGCCCAGCTTGCACTCACAGCGAGCGGCCTCGGCGCGGTGTTCGGCTTGTTTCCTATCGGGTGGATCGTGCTGAACGCGATCTTCATCTATCAGATCTCCGTTGAGACCGGACAGTTTGAGTCCTTGAAAAAGCAGATTGCAGGGCTGGCGGGGGATCGACGCATTCAGGCGCTGCTGATCGCCTTTGCCTTTGGCGCGTTCATTGAAGGCTGCGCGGGATTCGGCGCGCCGGTGGCCATCACGGGAGCGATGCTGATTGGCCTTGGTTTCAAACCGCTCGAATCGGCGAAGCTCGCACTCATCGGCAACACAGCGCCGGTGGCGTTTGGCTCGCTCGGCATTCCGCTCACGACCCTTGCGGATGTCACCGGGCAGGATGTGCATGTGCTGAGCTCCATCGTGGGACTTCATCTCACCATCTTCTCCTTCATCGTGCCGTTCTGGCTGGTCACGGCACAGGTCGGCTGGCGTGGCATGGTCGAAGTCTGGCCCGCATGTCTGGTCTGTGGCGGCAGTTTTGGATTGGTGCAGTTTTTGGTTTCAAATTTCCATGGCCCTTGGCTCGTGGACATCGCCGCAGGTCTCGTCTCACTCGCTTCGATGGTGATCCTGCTGCGCTTCTGGAAACCGCGTAGCGCTGAAGAGAAGAAGGGCACACAGGAGAAAATCGAACGTCCCTTCCGCGCCTGGATTCCATGGGTCGCGCTCTCTTTGTTCGTGGGAGTCTGGACCACGCCGTTCGCCAAGACGCTGCTCAACGGTTATAAACCTGGCACCAAGGCAGTCAGCACCTGGCAGGCCCCGATCATTCCCATCTCACCGTTGCATCTGGCTGTGCAGAAAATGCCGCCAGTCGCGAAGAATCCCGAACCTGAAAAAGCGAACTTCACCTTCAACTACCTTTCCGCCACCGGCACGGCCCTCCTGCTCGCGGGCATCACCGCCGGAATGCTTCTCGGCAGGAGTCTCTCATCTCTCATTGGAATTTATCTGCGCTGCCTGTGGCGCGTGCGCACCTCCATGCTCACCATCTCGCTCATGCTCGCGCTCGGTTACACCACACGTTTCTCCGGCACCGACACCACGATGGGCCTCATGCTGGCCGGCACGGGCGTGCTGTTCCCGTTCTTCTCGCCGCTCATCGGCTGGCTGGGAGTCGCGCTCACGGGCAGTGACACATCTTCAAATGTCCTCTTTGGCAATCTCCAGCAAGTCACCGCGCAGCAGTTGCATTTTTCACCCTCACTGATGGTCGCGTCCAACAGCTCAGGCGGCGTGATGGGCAAGATGATCGACGCTCAGAGCATCGTGGTGGCCAGTGTGGCGACGGGCGGTCAGCCGGATAGTCCAGATGCAGGCACGGTGCTACGCAGTGTTTTCTGGCACAGCATCGCGCTGGCCATTCTCATGGGTGTGCTGGTGATGATCCAGGCGTACTGGATGCCGTGGACAGTGGCTCGCTAAAAAACTACTTCGTAAACTTCTCGTCCGTCAGCGTCTTCAAGAACGCGACCAGCGCCGCTTTATCCGCCGCGCTGAGGCGGATGCCGGTGGATGGATGTTTGGCGAGGTTGGGATCCAGCGTGTCGGTGCGGCGGAGATTGTGATCATAATGGGCGATGACTTCTTCGAGTGTCTGAAAGCGGCCATCGTGCATGTAGGGCGCGGTGAGGGCAATGTTACGCAAGCTGGGCGTGGAGAACTTGTAGAGGTCCCGGTCGTTCTGCGTCACGCGGTGGCGGCCCGTGTCTGATTCCACAGGGCTGAGGCCGTTGTTGTGAAACTGATGGTCGGTGAAGAGCGGCCCGCCATGGCAGTGGAAGCAGTCGGCACCGCGCTGCCCCATGCGTGGCTCGTATTCAGTCATGAAGAGTTCGAAGCCGCGTTTTTCCTCCTCGGTGAGCTGCTCCTTTCCTTGTAGGCTGCGGTCGAATTTGGAGTCGAAAGAAGTGAGCGTGAGCAGGTAGTTCTCAATGGCGAGGCCGATGCGCTCCGGCGTGATCGCATCACTGTCAAAAGCGCGGGCAAATTCCGCCTTGGAGGTCTTTTCCAATTTCGCGACCACATTCTCCAGCTTCTCATCCATCTCGAGATGATCTTGCACGGGCATGAGAGCTTGGGCGCGCAGCGAAGACGCTCGACCATCCCAGAAGAAACTCGTCTTCCAGGCGAGATTGAACAGCGGCATGCCATTGCGAGTGCCGGTGCGGTCTTCGACACCGATGCTGAAACGCCGTGCATCCGTGAAAGCATTGGCGCGTGTGTGGCAGCTTGCACAGGAGAGCGTGCCGTCGCGCGAGAAGGCGGTGTCGTTGAACAGACGCTCGCCGAGTGCCACGCGTTCTTCCAGCAGCGGATTGTCCCGGGGCAGCGGCGGGATGGGAAAGTAGCGGCTGATGGTGAAACGATACGGCGTGTGCTTGACCGGCAAGTAGAGCGGCTTGATCGGCGAGGGCCGTGCGATCGCGGGAATACTGCTCGCAATTTGCTGCAGCGTGAAAGCCGCAGGGAGATTGCCTTTGAGCGCAGCCACCACTGGATCACCATCGTGCGAGTGCGTGGAGAGACCATCTTTGACGAAGGAGAGAGGCTTTGGACCGGCCAGCAACATGGGCAGATCGAAGGTGAACGAGGCACCGGCATCGGCAGTGAGATCGAAGTCACCCGTAAAGGTCAGCGCGGTGCGGTTCGGATCGCGTGCGAGATGGTAGGAAAATCCTCCCGGTGCCTGCCCTTTGGCGCGGAAGCTGCCTTCGAGTGCAAGAAAGATATAGCCGCCCTGCCAGCTCCAGTGCAGACCATTCAAGTTGGGATTGAGCGGATGATCGGGCGCATACTGCGCGGGTGCAGCGGCATTGGTGGCGGGATCGAGACCGAGATGGAAGCGCAGAGCCTGGTACTTTCCGGCGGGGACATTGGGCAGCACAGTGTCCAGACGACGGCGTTCAGCGTCCAGCCAGGCGATGTGCCCCGGCAGCTCCAGCCAGGCGCCGTCGGCCTTCTGCAAAGCGAAGCCGCTGAGGAGGAAACTGCAGCGTGTGATGGAGAAGGTCTCACTTGCCGCATTGGAATAGCGGAGAGAATCGAGCAGCAGAGAGTCAGCACCCGCCGTCAGGCTGACGTCGAGTCGCAGCGTGGAGGCGCAGGCAGTGGCGGCAAAAAGAAAGGCCGCCACGAGCTGACGAAGAACAAAGGCGGAACGACAGAGGGACATGATTTGGAAACGTAATGGAGAAACCGCTTTCGACTAGTGACGTGCCTTGGCTGTCAGATCGCGCTCACGCAGCCAGAGAAAAATCACCGGCGTGAGGATCAAGATGTGCGCCAGGCTGCTGATCATCCCGCCGATGATGGGCGTGGCGATGGGCTGCATGATTTCACTGCCGCTGCGGTGACTCCAAAAGAGGGGCAGCAGGCTGGCGATGATGGTGGCCACGGTCATGATCTTCGGCCGCAGTCGGAGACGTGCGCCCTCTTTGATGGCGGCAATGAGGTCGCTGTGCGCGAATGCGTCGCCGAGCGCCAGACGCTTTCTCTGCACGGCCTCTTCGAGATACACCACCATCACCACCGCAGTCTGAATGGCGGTGCCGAAGAGGGCGATGTAGCCCACCCAGACGGCAACGCTGAAATGCCAGCCGAGCGCGTATTGCAGCAGCACCCCGCCGCTGAGGGCGAAGGGCACGGCGAGGAGAACATGGGCGGCTTCACGGGTGCTGCGATAGAGCTGGAACAGCAGCAGAAAGATGATCAGCAGCACCGTGGGAACAATGAGCCACAGCGTGCGCGCCGCGTGTAACTGATGCTCATAGTCGCCGCTGTATTCCAGCGTCATGCCCTGCGCGGCGAGTTTGGGTGCCAGCTCGGACTGCAAACGCGACTGTACTTCAGCCACGAACCCACCCAGATCACGACCACTGACGTTCGCCTGCACGTAGGCGCGGAGCTGGCCGTTCTCGCTGGCGATTTCGTTGGGGCCTTCGGTGCGCGTGATGTCCGCGAGCTGGCCGAGCGGGATGACGGTGCCATTCGGCGCGGTGACGAGCACATCTTTGAGTCGCGTCAGGTCATCACGCTCGCTGCGTTGCAGGCGCACCTGCACCGGCACGCGCTGGCGGCCCTCGATCGCTGTAGTGACCGTCCTGCCTCCAAGACCAGCCTCGACGACTTCCAGCACATCCTGCGCCCGCATGCCAAAGCGGGCGATAGCATCGCGATTGACCTCAATGTTGATGCAGGGCTTGCCCAGGCTGCGGCTGGGAGTCACGCCGGTGGCTCCCGGCACCTGCTGAATGAGGCGCTGCACTTCCAGTGCGGCCTGCTGCAATTTCGTGAGGTCAGGGCCAAAGATTTTCACGCCCAACTGCGAGCGGATACCGGTGGCGAGCATGAGCACTCGGCCTTCGATGGGCTGAAGAAAGCCAGGCACCGAACCCGGGACATTTCGCAGTGCAGCGGTCATTTCAGCGATGAGCCGGTCCCGCGTCATGCCCGCCCGCCATTCACTCTCCGGCTTCAGCATGATCGTGGTCTCGATCATCTCGGTCGGGGCGGGATCCGTGGCCGTGTCGGCGCGCCCCAGTTTGCCCACGGCGCTGCGCACCTCGGGGAAACCGGCAAGCACCTGGTCCTGCCAGGCCATGGCGCGTTTCACTTCGCTCAATGAAGTGGCGGGCACAAAGCTCGGCATGAACAGCAGGCTGCCTTCATTCAGCGGCGGCATGAATTCGCTGCCCATGCGCGGCACAAGCACGAGCGCGCCGCCGAAGATGCATGCAGCACCCGCCAGCACGCTGCGGCGATGGCTCAAAGCGAAGTCGAGTACCGGTTCGTAAAGCCGCAGAAGGAAGCGCATCACGACATTGCGATCCTCCGCATGGAACGGTCCTCTCACAAACACGGTGCAGAGAACGGGCACGAGAGTCACGGACAGCAGCGCCGCACCGAGTAGCGCGAAGGTTTTCGCAAACGCGAGCGGATGGAAAAGTTTTCCTTCTTCTCCGCTCAGTGCAAAGACCGGCAGGAAGGCCAGGATGATGATGCCCAGAGCAAACACCACCGGCCGCCCCACCTGCTTGACCGCAGCCAGGATCACTGCGGAACTCGTACTTCCGGCCTGCACACACTGACGAATGACATTCTCCGTGATGACGATGGCGGCATCCACCAGCACGCCAATGGCAATGGCGATGCCGGACAGGCTCATGATGTTGGACGTGAAGCCCAGGTACTTCATGCCCAGGAACGAGAGCAGGATTGCCATAGGCAGCGGCAGGGTCACGATCAGGATGCTGCGGAAGTGAAACAGGAAAATGATGTGGACGAGCGTGACGAGAAGAATCTCCTCACTCAGCGCGGTCTTCAGCGTGTCGATGGCCCGGTCAATCAGCTCACCACGGTCATAGGCAGACTTGAGCGTGACACCTGGCGGAAGGCTGGCGGCAAGCTGCGCGATCTTGGCTTTGACCCTGGCGATGACCGCATGCGCGTTTTCGCCGGTGCGCATCACCACCGTGCCCCCCACGACTTCATGCCCGTTGGCATCCAGAGCGCCGCGCCTGAAGTCACCGCCGACTTCAATGCGGGCCACATCTTTGAGATAGACCGGCACGCCATCCTTTTCCATCAGCACGGTCTTTTCCAGATCGGCTGCGTGCTTGATCAAACCCACGCCGCGCACCACGAACTCCATGCCGTTTTCTTCGATGGTCTTGCCCCCAACGTTCAGATTCGTCTGCCCGACCGCCATCATGACCATGTTCAGCGTCACACCACGCGCGCGCATCTGGAGCGAATCGACCTCGATCTGATACTGCCGCACCAAGCCACCCACACTCGCCACTTCAGCAACGCCTGGGACCGCCTGCAACTGCTGGCGCAGGTGATAGTCCTGCAACGAACGCAGTTCACCCAGATCATAGCCCCGGCCATTCGGAGTCTGGGAAGAATCCACTTCGAGATAGTATTGGTAAACCCAGCCTAACCCGGTGGCATCCGGGCCTAGTTTTGCCTGTGCGCCTGTGGGCAGGCGGTCACCAAGGAAATTGAGCCGCTCCAGGATGCTCTGGCGCGCGGCGGCAGAAGTTACTTCGTCAGCAAACACCACCGTGAGCAGTGACGCGCCAAACATGCTGGTGCAACGCACGCTCTGCACCCCGGCCATTCCTTGCAGACCCGTGCTGAGCGGCTGCGTCACCTGGTCTTCGATCTCCTGCGGACTTCTCCCAGGCCAGTCGGCAAACACGATCACCTGATTCTCGCTCAGGTCAGGAATCGCATCGACCGGTGTCTCGCGCACCGCTTTAAAGCCGAGCACACAGGCGCACAACGTGGCGCACACCACGAGAAAGCGGTTTTGCAGGGACCAGGTGATCAGCGTGTTGATCATGGCATCACTTCCACCCCACATTCCCGCATTTTTTCGCCCCAATACGGGTTTTGCAATGTGCTGCTGAACTGGATCCACGCCGCATTCTTGGGTGCGTCTGGCCAGAGGTCGTTGGTCATCGGGCAGCGAAACACATGCAGCCCGGGCACCTTGGCTCTCAGCTTCAGCCCTTGCGCGGCCAGTTCCTGACTCCAGGGCAGGAAGGCTTTGCGCAGGGCCAGCAGATCGGTGGCTTGCGCTGGCGCTGCGATGCTGATGAGAGCTTCTGGTGCGGGTGGCAGTTGCTTGAGAGCCGCATTGCAGGCGGCGAGGTCGTCATTCGCGAGGGCGGCATTCACAGCGGCGGCAGATTGCAGGTAGCTCATGAGCGCGGGTGAAACATCGGCTGAAGACGCAGTGGCGGGCGTCGTCTCCGGCTGTGCCATCGCATCCATCTGCGCCTGACTGTCGATC
>TBL_comb48_EPIDRAFT_1002088_pt1 | contig 14108 bp, 15 predicted proteins | sample TroBogEpilimnion_37_FD_10681 | JGI IMG/M metagenome (IMG submission 10681)
CCATCAATACCGCTATAACCAGATGCACCGCTTTCTCCAGAGTAACCAGAGATACCGCTAAATCCTGAAAGTCCATCCTGACCGCTATAACCGCTAAATCCAGAATCTCCGCTTACTCCGTCTTGTCCAGAATAGCCGCTAAACCCAGATGCTCCATCTTGACCTGAATAGCCGCTATAACCTGATTCGCCATTAGCTCCATCTTGCCCTGAATAACCAGAAAATCCTGATTGCCCATCTTGTCCAGAGTAACCGCTGAATCCTGAATAGCCACTTAAACCATCTTGCCCAGAAATTCCTGATTCTCCCGAAAAACCAGATGCTCCATCCTGTCCGCTATATCCTGAGTAACCACTTAATCCGTCTTGACCTGAATAACCGCTATCACCAGATATACCATCTTGTCCAGAATATCCAGAATAACCGCTTGTTCCGTCTTGTCCAGAAAAACCGCTAATTCCAGAATCGCCACTAAATCCACTATAGCCAGATTGACCATCTTGCCCTGAGAAACCACTTGCTCCTGATTCGCCACTATATCCAGAAAAACCTGAAATACCGCTTTGACCAGATGGTCCAACTATTTGCCCTACATTAGTCCATTCTGCACCTGTCCATACATAAAGATCACCATTTGATTCGACTATATAGGCATCATTTAAACTACCAGATGTAGGCAAATCTTCTGGTGTTGCAACTGTACCAATGATATTAATTGATGTGCCTTGCTCACCGCTATAGCCTGAAAAACCAGAATAACCAGAAATACCATCTGCACCAACTGATCCACTAAATCCGCTATAACCACTAATACCGCTATACCCAGAATATCCGCTAGTTGATGCTCCAGACATTCCAGAGTAGCCAGAAAAGCCACTTTCACCTTGAATTGACTGTCCTGAATAGCCTGAATAACCGCTTACACCACTACCAGAATAGCCTGAGTAACCGCTATAACCAGATGCTCCATCTCTACCAATAATTCCGTTTTGACCACTAATTCCAGAGAAACCTGAAATTCCTGAAAAACCACTATATCCGCTGTAACCAGACTGACCACTAAAGCCAGATGGACCATAGTAACCCTTGTCAATAACAAGGGTAATTTGATTTGGGTTTTCGTAATTGATTGTTGGCATGACTAACCTTAATTATTAACTATTGCATCAGAGCGGACTAGGAACAGCAAAAAGATAATTAAATCATTTGCTGGAGTAGAACCATCTTCAGGAAAGCTAATTTTAATACGACCTGAAAAGCCTGTACCATTAATACTAGCAATATCTAAACCAGTTTGCCCAACAACTAAATCCCACGCATCACTATCAATTACAAGAGTAAATGATCCTGAAAGAGCATTTATATTAGAAATAGTTAGTGGGATTGGATCAGGGGTTGGGGTGTAATCATTAATATCAAAGGCTAGACCATAGCGGCTATCTCTGACATTGGTAAGTTCTCTACGAATAATTTGAGCATCAATCGTGGCAGTTGATAAGTCTAGCGGAGTGCCATCATCAGCGGTAAGTGCTAGATTCCAAAAGGTTTTTTGTTGCCAGACAAGTTCGCCAGCAATAATTTGGTTGTCAAAACCTGATACCTGAGTTAAGGTATTTTTGTTAAAAACAGCCATGATCTCTCCAATTCTTGGTTAATAGGGAATGGAACTCCACTCACCTACGGATCGTATTTTATATTATTGAACTATTTTAACCACATAAATAGATACAGGCAACTAATTGTGGGGAAGAATCTGTAAATGTTATGGCTTCCCTAGCTTTGGCAACTGTAATATTTCTCACTATATTATCAGATTGTTTCATGCCTACACCAGCCGTAGAGCTAGTAACAATTAAATCTCCAGCCGCTATATTACCAGCTTCATTGCAGACATAGACTTGACCTTCTCCTACTGCATTTGCCCCACAATAATCATATAAATCTTTATATTCATCATATTCTGGATACATAACTTGAGTAGTTACTGGTCTGCCATCTACTTCTACATATTCGTATTTTTCAATAAATGCGGCTGGTTTAGAATTAACCAAAAGACCATTATTTACTACCATAACCCCAATAGGCACTTGATTAGCAGATGTAGATTCTGCAACCTCAAATACAGTATTAGAAATATTTTTAGCTAATATTAATTTAATATCACAGACAATATAACCTATAGAAATAGTTGTCTCAACTGGCACAAGTACATCATGTGCCCCTGTAAATGGACCATAGTTAGTACCAGCCCCATCAGCATAGAAATCATAACCATTAGCTACACCGACTAAGCCGCTTGTTTGTGTTCCACCGACACCTTGATTTTGTCCCCTAACCCCATGATTCGTACCGCCAGTATGCACAGCAGTTCCAATGATAGCAGTACCATCAAGAGAACTATAACCAGCAATAGCCGCCCCAGTATTGGATGAGAAAATAGATGGAATAATATCATCACTTGCACTTTGATAAGCCTGTATGCCAGGATATGTTGTTCCGCTTACTCTTGTGTCTACTAAAATACCGCCTGGATTTGCATACCCAATTTGAATGACGGCATTACCTGATACATCATAAGTAGTAATAGTATTACTTGTGTAATCCATGGCAACTCTAAATCCTGTTGCGGCAGTCTCAATTAACGCACCAGTAATAGTTCCAGCAGTAATAGTTCCTAAATTAGCGGAAATAGCTGATAAAGCCCCAACTTTCAAATTAGAAAGATAAGGCACATTCCATACAGTATTGCCACTTGTAGGACTATAGATACCATCTGATTGATAAACAGATTGACCAGCACTAATACTAGGTGGTGTTGCCACCCAAGTTTCTGATCCACCCCAAGTATTTGTTGGTGGGAAAGATGAGCTTCCGCTAGTTGTATAGGTGGTAGGAGTTGAGTTTAGAGAAGATGATGATGTTGATGCGTAACAAATTCTTGCTGATGCACCATTTGTCCCAGATGATCCTGAATATCCTCTAGCTGTAATGCTTGCAGTTGTCCAGTTAATAGTGCTAGTTGTTGCTGATGCACTTTCAACTAAATTAACTGATGCACCCCATAATGTATATCCAACACTAGGTGGATCACCAGCATTTATATACCATCCGCTAGGAACTGGGGTAAAAGAATTTGTAGCCCATGTATAAGTAGATGATCCAGTAGGACCAGATGGAATAGTTACAGCCCATTGAAATACTGTAGGGCTGGCAGATTGAACTCCATCTGCACCATTTTGTGTAATATTAGAAATAGAATATCCGCTTGCCCAACTTACAGAAGTAGTTGTGGCTGTAGCCACATCCGTAATTTGTATTGCCGCTTGCCATAATTGTATTAATGGAGTTCCGGGGTTTGAAGGTACACTTGTTTGCCAACTGCCACCACCTGTATAACTGGACATTGATCCATTAGACCAAGTATATATAGATGTTCCACTAGGATTGCTAGGAGTTGTAGTATTCCATTGATATAAATAACCAGTAGCATATTTATTAGCAGATGCTCCAGCAGTTGAATAAGCATATTGAATGGTTGCTGGCGATACTTGATGAACTACTCCAGCCAAATCTTTATACCGAACTGGTACAAGCATAGTAGCTGGACTTGCTGGCATTGCAGTAGGAATACCAAAATCTGCATGAGTTCCACCATCAGTAGGATTAGGTATTGTAATATTGGTTTCTACAATATCACTATAACCAGTAGTAGAGCTATTGCCTATTCTCCATGTGCCATTTACAAAAGCTGAATCGCTATCAGTTTGTGATACTACAAAATCAACTCCACCTAAACCATTTTGACCATATAGCTTACAAACTACACCAGCAAAGTTTGGCGATCCACCAGAATAAGGTACTTGCAAAGTAGCTGGGTTAAAAGTTAAAGTAAAACTAGAAGCATTAGATGGGTCTGGTGACCATACAAAAGATGTAGAAGTGGGAGATTGTGTTGATTTTCCAGCAGAGCTATTACAAATATATGAAAAATAATAAGTATTTGCTGGTAATGTTATATGAGCAAATGTATATACACTTCCTGCAACAAATGGATTTGAATTAGAAGCTGTGGCAATATTCCAAGTTAGCCAATCTGCTGTAGTTGGTGATGCAACTGTTGTATAAAATAAAGTAATTGAAGTTGTAGTTCCTGATGTTGGAATTGCACAATTAATATCAAAATAAGGAACAGAAATATAGGGATATGAATCTACTACATTTGGTGCGCTTAATGCGCTATAAAAATTAGGATTTGCAATGCCATTAGTATTTGGTGTTGGGCTATATTGATTAATATCAGCAGTAGCATAAACATTGGGATCATAATCCAACAACTGAAGTTCTGCTCCTAAATTACCATCTGGCAATGCAGTTTCTTTAGTTTGCATTACTCTAAATTGCTTGTTTGACCAACCATAATCAGCATTAGTAATTGTTACTACATCACCAGCATCTACTTGAATACCATCATAAGTAGTAGTAATACCAACAACTAAATCTAATCTAGCTTGTTCTAAAATGCGATTTGCCAAATATTGTGCTTGAACATTATCATTAACTAAATCATATTTAATAGATGATTTATTAACTGGTTCATTTGGATAAAGCAAACCACTTGGAGTTTTTAATAAAACATATCCAGCTTGATCTCTATTAGTTTTATCATTATATTGAGATTCAATTTGATTGATTGCTTGTGTAATGTCTAAAGCACCAACAGTAATTGCTCCCATAATATTGGAATCATTAAAACTATATGATGGGGATATTGCTTGATTAATAACAATAGACCATTTTCCATTGCTAGTGTTATATTTCATCCAAGAATCACAACACATTAGCATTAAATCTATATTAGATAATATAGTTTGCCCAGTATCTAAAATTCCATTAAATCTGTATCTTGGTTGAGTTTGTGGGTTTCCATCAGGATCAAAATAATTTATTAATTGATCTGAATATGAATTTAATGCTGTAGCTGATGAAGAATCTACAAATGATGAATCAACTGCTCCACCATAAATAGAATTAGTCATATAGTCGTACCAAACATCGCCGGGCTTTGCTACACCAGTTCCATTTAAAGTTTGGCTACAATGAAAAGTAATTGGTTGTAAAGTTTCTGTACCTATTGCTCCAGTATTGTAAGTTAAACGAACAATGGCAAATGCTGTGCCATTCATTCTTCTTCCTGTGGATGCCCATTGTTGATCTGTTGGTAAACCTGATCTATCACCCATTAATAAAGATGTGCCATCATCTCCTGCCATATATTCCCAAGGCATTAAACCATTAGTATTTATGGCTGTAATATTTCCAGATTGATCTGATGTGTATAAAGATATAAATAATTTATTTGATATTGATGTATCAATATTTCCAGCACCATCTGTCAAACTTGATACACGATTTGGGTAAAGTGGATTAGTATCAAAAGTAATCAATTGATCTTGGTAATAAAATTTAGTTGTATCAAAACTAAATTGACCATTAGAACTAATACAAGAAATAGCCATTACATAATACATAACCCTTTGATCTGTTCTTAATGCCGCATCTACAAATCTTCCGCCTGTATAAACATTTCCATAAATTATAGGAATAGAAGCTGTAGGATCAGGGGGAACTTGTTGTCTTACATTAGTTTCTTGAAGTGATTGAGAAGTATTGTTTGCATTGGGAGAAAAAATCCTAGATGCCACAATAGATACAGCAAAAGTTGCCGCCATTTGATAGCCAATACTTAATCCATCAGTTAATATGGCAGTAGCAATAGTTAAAACTGCTGGCAGTAAACTTTTAAATCCGCTAAAGTCAATTCCTAAAAAACCCATATCTTTTCCTTATGAAACAAAATGCACGATAGGTGCAGGATTTTGTTGTGTTGATCCAATCACTTTTGATTGGCTTCCGCTGGTTGGAGTTTGACCAAAGCTAAAATAGGTTGAAGCAATAATTGGAACTCTATCCATACTGGTATCTGTAGGATAAACTGCTCTCCAGCTTGATGGATTGGTTTTTATTCCAGCAACTCTAGAATCTAATACTAACCGCATAGATGCGCTTGAAATAATACAAGTAGCTGTTCTTTCTCTTTTGTTGCTATCAAAAGTTTCATTAATGGCAATATTATTGACAATGCCTTGGTATCTTAAAAAGAATTGTTGAACTCCACCAATAGTTAAAATTTGATTATCTGAATCTAAAAATCCTCTCCAAATTTTAATTGGGCTACCTTTAATATTTGCGCCTAAAACAATATTAATATTTTCCGGAACAAGACCAGAAATAGAAAGTTTTACATCTGTGCTAGTAGCTTTCATATCTTGTTGAATGGTGGTAACACCTAAATAACTACCCATACCATCAAAAGTAATGCCATTAACAGTTACATTAGATGCCGCATTAGTTAAATTATCTGTATATGTAGGTGTTACTAATTGCACAAATTCCGCATATCGAATTGATGAGGAATTTAATGCCGCCATTGTTGTGGACATAATATTTCCTTAGTTTGTTATATCTTCTCTAAATACAAATGGACCAGACCATTCTACAAATGCACCATTCGTCATTGGTGTTAAAGTATATGTTGGGCATTGTTCTGCTATTAAATTAAATGAAACTGCATTTCCCATAGTAACTGTAGCACCAGCAGAAGGAGAACCAATAATAGGTCTATTAATATAAACTGTTGTACCAGAAGAATCTGCGGTTACTTTATAAACATATCCGCCAATCTCTATAAAATCTCCAGCTTTAAAAGTTCCATTAGAACTTAAAGTAAGAACTTGAGAATTTGGCAAAGGTGTGGAAGCCAATGTAGCGGCGGTTGCTGTGCCTTGCATAGCGGTAAACCAACTTAAATTTGGAGAATTAAATGTAATGGTTTGTGGCAATTGACGATCCAAATTATCAATTTGCTGAATAATGGCTCTAGCAGTTGGATAATATAAATAGTTGTGCGGAGTTACAGAAAATACCCAAGGCACAGAAGTTAAATATTGAGCTATTCTTAGCTGACCTGATCTACTAACTTGTTGAGCAATCAATCTTCTGTTATTCACAGTCATCTTTTGTTGAATCTCAAATATATCTTGGAATCCAGCCATTATGTCCTACTCCTAACTGTATTGATATTCTTTTGTGCATATTGGTTAGCCGCCCAAACTGCACCAGAACTTCCATAAAGTCTATCTTCAAAAGACTTGGTATCAATAGCTTGAATATTGTAATTAGTTACATTGGTTGTGCTACCTAATGCACCGCCTAATTGATTATTTGGGATTACAGTTCCAGAATTTTTAGGAATAAATAATTCTGGTCCATTTTCTCCAACCAATGATGGAACTCCAATTGGGGGATCGCCACCACCAGCAAAGGCTTGATAAGATGGACCATAAGCACCGCCGGGAGTAGATGCTCCACCAGTAAATAATCCATCTCCATTACCGAAAGAGCTTCCCATCCCAGTTAAAGCCCTCATTACCATTGCTTTAAGAATAATTTTTTCTAAATCTTGCAAAATGCTTACTGCTAAACTAGCAAAATCTAATTTTCCTTTTGTTACAAAAGAATCAATAGCACTATTCATAGAACCAATTACTGATGAAAAAGCATCTTCAGCTATTTTGGCATTATTATAAGCATCTTCTTTAAATTGATTGAAGGCTTTATTCCAACCAAAACTAAAAGTCCTTTGAAAATCAATAGTAGCTTGAACTTGCTCTTTAGCACTTTCAATATAAGTATCTCTTAAACTTAAAATAGCGGCTTTTTGTTTTTCATATTCTGCTATTAATGCCGCACCGCCTTGTGTTCCTTTAGCGGCGGCAATTTGTTTATCAATAGCATCTCTAGCTTTTTGATTTGCATCAATTACTTTGTTTACTTCTGCTTGAACCAATGCTTCATCTTTGGTTAGGTTTAATAATTCTCTGGCTTGTATAGCCATTTGTATTTGCAAATCTGCTTGTCTTTTGTATTCAGCAGTTAAATTTTGCGCTAATCCTAATTTTTTCGCATTAGCATTAATAACATCTCTATTTGCTTGACCACCAGCACTATCACCACCAGATGATTCAGTATTGGCTTTTTTTAGCTTTTGCAAAAACTCAATATAATCAGCACCATCTTTTTTAATTTCAGTTAAACCACCTTTAAAATGCTCAATTGCTTTATCTATGCTTAATGTCAAAAGATCATTAACTGTATAAGCTAACATTTTGATTACATCAATTACATACTTTACAGCAGTTACAGCGGCTTCTCCCCAAATAGCAAATCCAACAATAAGATACTTCAATCCAGAAGCAATATAATCTAATGCACTACCAGCTTTAGTCATTTCATTGTAAACAACTAAAAGAGTTGGAATTACTGCTTCTGTAAACATCAAAGAAACTTTCCTGCCGGATGCTTCAATTTTTAAGTGAAGTTCATGCGCCATATTAACAGCTTCGGCATATCTATCAAATGATCCTTTAGTTTCTTCTAAAGTTTGAGCAAGACCAACAATATCAACACCTCTAATACCTTTGCCAAGAACTTGAAAAGCAATACCATTTCTAGTTACTGAATCTTCAATTTTTGATAAACCAGTAATAGTTTTTGCAAATAAATCTTGGGAAGATAGAGTTTGAATGTCTTTTAATGACACCCCAAGTCTGGCAAATGATTCTTGAGCTTTGGCACTACCTAATGCGGCAGTTTCTACTTTTTGATTAAATCCAGAATATATGCGTCCAGTTTCTTCAGCATTGCCACCATTTTCTTCTAAGGCTTTAGATAACTCTAAAACAGATGCAGTAGTAACATCATTGGCTTTGGCTGTAGTTGTAATGGTATCAGCATATTCCATTGCCCTTTTTGTCATTTCAACAAAAGCGGCAACACCAACAAGTTCTGCTAATTTTTCTTTTAAGCCGTCTAATTTCTTTTCAACCGCCTGAAGTCCAGTAGTGAACTCGGCAGTATCCAGCCCCATTACTACACCCAATCTAGCGATATTATTACTCATTTATATCTTTCCAATAACTCTTTTGGTGCGCCCGGATGCATTAATGCAAAGGCTATTAATTGTTTACTTGCCGCATCTTTCTTTTCTTGCTCCGACAATGGGGGATATAAATAATCGTAAACTGTAGGAATAATGTCTTGTAGCTTATATGGGGGTGCATTAGCACTTCGCATATAATTATAAACCCCAGCAGTTAAATTGCCTAGGGTTTCTAAAATCCTATTATTTCCAATTAATCCATCTGAATACATAATGCAGATGTCATTAAAAGTTTCTTCGGTTACTTCATTTGGATCAGTACCATGAGCAGTCAAATATGCTTTAACTTGCCTACGAACTGACCCTAGGACTTTCCCTTAACTGTTTTGTAAGATGGGGAAATGACAAGGCTAATTTCTTCAATTAATTGTATTTGAATAGAAAATGGGAATAATTCTTCCACCATATTATAGGTAATAGTGGACATATCAAAACCTTCTTCTTCTGGCACTATTAACTTAATTAACGACAAAATACGATTTTCAAGAATAGCTTTATTTTTGGCAGTTTCTTTTAATGAAGTGCCTTTTAATAATATATCATTATCTGTAAATACTACTTCTTCTTGCTTTTCAAATTCAGATTTATTATTAATAAATTCTTTAGATAATTCATCATAATATTTATTAACTTTATTATCATCAACGATTTTTACCGCTTCAAGCATATTTTCATATTCAGCGGTTAATGGGACTTTTACTTTAAAAGTATGCCCACCCATTTCAAATGATCGGATTCTTAAAGAATCTTTGTTAAATGATTTACCTAAAGCATTTGCAAACTGGTTCATAAATTACCTTTTCTATATTGTTTTGCTTTATATTTTTCTAAAGCAGTTCCTAAAGTCCTACCTAAACTTTGTGCCACATTCATACTTTGTGATTCTAATGCAGGGCGCATAAAAGGATGTGCCGCCATTTTATATGACCCAAATTCTTGCACATTGGCTCTAGCATCGCTAGGAATACCAATTTGTTTAATTCTTTGCCCAGCAGGGGCATGAAGATTGTGAAATGATCTATTTTTTAAGACATTACCGGGAGCAGTAGTAACTGTACCAATAATGGTATCAGTTGTTTTGATATATCTAGATCGCTTATCCTTTGCTGTAGGTCTGCGAGATTCAATTCTAAGGGATGCCGCTAATGCGCCTGTATCTACAGGGGCTAATGCTTTAGCTGTCATTAGAACTGGTTGCATGGATGCATGAACCGCTGATTTTAAAATCTTATTGGCATCTTTTTCGCCAAAGTCATCTCTGATCTGGTTAAACACTTCAAGCAATTCTTCCATGCCTTCTAGCTTGAATTTAACCGATGATTCAGCCATTTCCATCACCCTTGATTAATTTTTGATATATGGAATTATTTAACTTAATTACATAATCAGCGATTTCATCAGGAGTAAATTTATCGGCATGATACTTAGCGATTTCATGCGCCAAATAAATGCCTGTGATGCGCTGTTGGGCAAAACCAAACCAATTTTTAACACCAGAATTAGCTTGGCTTAATAAATAACTTAAAAGATCAGAACTGTTCTCTATATTCATCTTCTTCTACTTGTTTAATCTTTTTCTGTTTTGGCTGTTCTGGAATTACAACAGGCTTAAATGGATCATGTCCATCGGCAAGGCATAATTTGATAGCTTCATCAATATGCCCTGCTTCATAGATTTTGCCATTGGCAAACTTAACAGTAATCATTAGGTATTGTTAGACCAGCCATACTGATTGCCTCGAGGATGAACTGTGAAAGTCGCAGTTGCTTCTTTGCCCGGTGCGGCATCTACTTTAAATTCGCTTACACGACCATTAAAAGCATAAGCAACAGTATTAGAGCCAGATACAGCGGCTACTACAAAAGTACGATCAATAATGCCGCTATAAGCATCGGCTCTCATTAACAACAATCCTGCATCGCTTGGATTCCAAGGAGCAACAATGGTCATTGAAGTTGGCTTGCTTTGTGTAGGAATTTGATCTGATTGACGGCTACCAGCAACCATGAAGGAAGCGGCGGCATCATCTTGACCAAAAGCAGGGATGGCTTCAACATTTAACTGTTCACCAGAAGTGCCTACACCATTAGCGGCTGTGCCAACAATATCTTCAACTTCGGCTGTCCAAGTGGACAATTGGGAAAGAGTTAATGCTGTAGGAGTAGCACCAGTCTGACACCATAGCGATGCCGAGAATCCGGGTAAAACTTGATTTGGGAGAGCCATTTTAATTCCTTAAAAAATAATTAATAAATTCTTATGTTGGAATATCTAAGGTGCAATCCATTGTTATCTGTTGCAAACCTACAGTATTATCGTATGTATTGTAAAGCATAATCACATCGGCTTTGGCAATATAAAAACCGCTTACACCACCAAATTGCCCATTATATCCATGTAATGATTGTATTATAGAATTGGCAATATTAAAAGCATCTTGCATATTCTGAGAATATATGCTCATTTGAAATACTGGGCGATCAATACCTTTATTGTTTTGATTTACTCCGGTATATACTGGCTGGTGGACATTTCTTAACTGCCAAGTAATGAATTTTGGCTCATTAGCAAAGTTGCGGTTGAAATTAGCATAAACAGGCACAGGATTAACAATACTAGCCAATTGATATTGGATAGCTTTAGCATAAATGGCTGGATTTTGTTGTGTCATACTGGGGCAGTCGGATCATTTCTATAGCACAGGAATGTAACATTCATGCGATCATTCGATTCAAAACAATCAGTAATTCGCCAATCTTGGTTGCGCCAAGTGATTGAATAAAGCGGTTGATTGTCCACCATGTGCCTTGTATTTGGGGTGTAATTCAAGACAAGTTTTACTAAATCAGTATAAATTCGGGTTTCTTTGTTTATTTGTAGGTTATTGTGGACATCTTGCACTCTAGCCCTAGTATCGAACCATTTTGTAATAGTAGTAGTGTATTGCCCCAAATCATCTACAGAATTGGTTACATTGTTTACAGTAATATTTTCATACCGAGCAATAGCCATTACATCACCAAAGGCTTGTAGGGTCTAAGCAACTGAGCCACTCCAAAAGGAATTTCATCCAATTTGCCATTAAAGGTATTACTGCGGTTGTTATATAAATGAGTTAAAAGCAATAATCCAGCTTGTTGAATTACTGGGTATTGTGCCAAAGGATTTGCATTAGTTTGATAAATACAAACAATTGGATTTGTCATTATCTGACTGGCAGAATCAGGAATTCCAGTAACAATAACTTTATTGCCAGTTGGATCATAATAATAGCTTGTTGGACTAATAATGGTATATACCGGGGGTGTAGCCCCAGAATAATAAGCTACTTCCTTAATTACCACTCCAGCACGATTTTGGCTTCCTTGGCTAACCTCTGGCAAATCTAAACACATTTGTGTGCCTGTCATGCCATTAAAAGTGCCATAGTACACTTTATAAGTGATGGGGAATATGGACATACCAAGATAGTCCTCAATCGCCATGCGGGTCGCTAATTCAAGTCCTGATAGATAGCTATCTTGGCTTTCATCTTGGAATAGATTTAGCTGTTGGGTAATCTGATCAAGAGTAAGCCAGCCAGTTTGAATGTCCCGGCTGATTTGCTCTATCTTTTCATAGCTGTAAGGATTCCTAGTAGTCCCTAAAAAAGGACCATTAGTTAAACTATCTAATGGCATGGCTTACCTTAACTGTGGGTCAATCGAACACCAGCAAATACATCTCGAATGGTAGAAACTACCCGCTTTTCACAGAACAGAGTTGTGAATCCGGGTTGGGTTTGTTCAAATGCCTTGATGCTCATTAGTTCATTATCAGCAATAGTTACAAATCGATCCCATGCGGCTAAGTAAACTGGATAATTGCCAGCACCAGCCAGTTGCATATATGGGTTAGCGATTACAGGGAAACCAAACATATAAACAACAGCGCCGCCATCTTCATCGCCTACTTCTAAGAAATAAGGGATGCCAGAAGTAGTTGTTACTAATTCTCTCAACAATTTAATGGTTGTTGGGTGCATCATCCAAGCGGTTGATGGGTCTGTCCAATATTGTGCTGGCAAAGCACCAGTTAAATTGGCTAAATCATTGTAGCTAATTGCACCAGCGGCGGCTTGGGTTACAGCTAAAACTGTATGGCGACCATTGGTCATTGCTGGACCATTAGAGCCAAAAGCGGCGGCAGATGTAGAACTAGGATAACTATTTAAGCCACGCAAACCTTGTGTAGCACCATAGTTGTAAGAAGTTGAACCTGATTGATCATTATTGAGCATCATTGACAATGCTTCTTGCTGTGCAAACTCTAGCATGATGTCGCCAACAATAGATTCATTGATTCCATTAATATCACTCATAACTGCTGTTCTAACTGGAACTACAGCATTAATGGATCGAACTGGCAATTGCCAGTAAGTTGTAGCAATACCAGTTGTAGAATTGGCATTGTTATTGTTAATTGGGTATCCCCAAGGATTAAATGTAGAACCTTGTTGGACATTGGTAATGTTACCAGTTTTAACTACAAAGGCTTCATCTGAGCCAATAGTTTGAATTACTCTAGCACCAGCATTGCGAATTGGATTATTCTGGCGCAAAGATGCAAAAGCATCATCATAGATTGTGCGACCACCAACCCCAGAACCAGAGCCAGTAAGCGCAGATGCTTCCTTTAAATTTACTTCCGCTTCGCCTTTTTTAAGGGCTTTTTGGACTGCTTCAAGAATTAGATTAGCCATTTTATTTCCAAGTATTAAAAAGTAAAAGCGGGGCGGCTTTTGACCGCCCCAACTTTATTAGGTTGCTGTACCAGTAGAACGATAGCGGATTGCGCTAAACGGATCAACAACAGAAGTTGCCAAACGCTTCTCACCAAAGAAGGTGATAAAGCCGGGCAATGTCTGATCATAACGGCGCAGAACCATATTCAAGCGATCCACGATTGTGTGGAAGCGTGACCATTGACCGAAGAACATTGGGTACAAGCTAGTTGTTCCAGCGTCACCAGTAGTTGATTGATAAGGAGTATCAAGATACTTATTAACAA
>TBL_comb48_EPIDRAFT_1002091_pt1 | contig 14090 bp, 7 predicted proteins | sample TroBogEpilimnion_37_FD_10681 | JGI IMG/M metagenome (IMG submission 10681)
TTTAGAATCTTAAATAATTTTTTATCGCCTCGCAACTATTAATTAACATTTAAGATAATTAAAAAAATTTATAATAGTATCACCTATAAATTAATAGTTTATGCATTTTTACTAAAGGCACACGAAGATGGATTAAAAAAACCTACTCCAATCCCTTGAAAGACTCTTGCAATTAGTACTACTTCAAGATTATCATGTAGAAAATAAATAGTGACTGCTCCAGACAAATAGAGAATAGATGAGAATAATAATATCTTATATAATAAAAAAAATTTAGTAACAAAAGGTAATATTAATGTAGCTATTGATGAGCATAACAAGTAAGTATTCAAAACCCATAATATATTATTAATATGGCAATTATTACAATTATTGATTGTAGGTAAAACTAGATTAATTAAAGATAGATCAATTATATCAACGCACGCAAGAGCACTGGCTAAAAGCAGAATATTATTCATAAACCTAGAGTACTATAATATCATTACCGCTTCTATTTCTATTTGTGATTCTTTGGATAATCTGGTAACGAATACTCTCGATCTTGCTGGGTATGGTGGCTTAAAAAATCTAGGTATCACTTCATCCAAATAAGGAGAAGATTCTTGCTTTGTTAAGAAAACGTTTAGCTTAACAATTTTATCCAAATTACCACCTGCAGCTTGACAAATTGCACTGATATTTTCAAAACATTTACTAAATGCTTTTTCAAAATCATCTTTTACAATTATATTAGTTTTGATATCTATAGGCAATTGCCCACTTAAAAATACTATATTCTTAACCTTTATAGCCTGTGAATATTTCCCTCCAGGTTTTGGCGCATGTGCTGTTGTTATTTGTATCTTTTCTATCATGTTATTTCCTCTAAAAATATCCATGGGTAATGCTTTTTGTGCTTATCTTCAAATTTTTTAATGTGGATTTTGTGTTTTAGTGCAATTGTTAACTCATCTTCTCCATTTAACAGAAATTCTTTATCTGCTTCTCTTAGATAGAACGTAGTTAAAAATTCATTGGTTATAATTAGAGATTTACTTATGTCAATTTTTAATAACTGTCCAGATTTTACGTAAGTTACTAGGTTTTTATAAGTTTTCTGGTCAACTGTAGCAAGTAGAAGAAAGTTTCTTATAGAATTTTGGTAGAAAATTTCTGCAAAGGATGGGGCTATTATTGCTTCAATACCATAATCTTTTAAAGACCATACTGCATGTTCTCTGCTAGAGCCACAACCAAAATTCCTGCCACATAATAAAATTTTTGATTGAGAGAAAATTGGGTCATTTAAAACAAAATCATTGTTTGGGGTATTATTTTTGTTGTACCTCAAATATGAAAATAAATGTTTACCTAGTTTCTTCGAACTAACCCCTTTTATATAGTCTTTAGGGATAATCATATCGGTATCTATATTATCTTGATCAATAGAAGCCGTGATCCCCTGTATTATTTTTTTTATTTCTTTTGTTTTCATAATTCTCTCACATCTACTATTTCACCTTCAATTGCTGCTGCAGCTACCATTGCAGGGCTCATTAAATGGGTCCTTCCTCCACGGCCTTGCCTACCTTCGAAATTTCGATTTGAAGATGAAGCACACCTTTGTCCTGGTTGTAACCTATCAGAATTCATCCCAAGACACATTGAACAGCCTGGATTTCGCCATGAAAAACCTGCATCCGTAAATATGTGATGCAGCCCCTCGTTTTCTGCCATTATTTTAGTATATTCTGAGCCAGGCACTACAAGAGCTTCAACATGCTTTTTAACTTTTTTTCCTACAACAATTTTAGCTGCTTCGCGTAAGTCTTCTAATCTACTATTTGTACAAGATCCGATGAATGCCTTATCTATTTTAATACCTTTAATTTTTTGCCCAGGTTGAAGACCCATGTAAGAGACAGCGTGCACAAATTGCTCCCTAGTCGTTTTATCTATATCATTTATTTTAGGTATATTCTCTCCGATAGATACTACTGAGTCTAAGTTAGTACCCCATGTAGTCATAGGTTCAAGTGATTCTACATCTAATTTAATAGTTTTATCAAATACAGCATTAGTATCAGAATACAAAGTATTCCAAAAGTTAACAGCATGCTCCCAGTAGTCAGAATTTGGAGCATATTTCCTACCTTTCAAATAATTTATAGCTTTATTATCAGGAGCTATAAGGCTAATTTGGGCTCCTGCTTCTATCGCCATATTGCAAATAGTCATTCTTGCTTCTAAAGATATGCTATTAATCAGGTTTCCTTGAAATTCTATAGCATAACCTTTTCCTCCAGATGAACCTATTTCCCTAATCAAATATAAGGCCAAGTCTTTAGCATAGACCCTAGATCCAAGATCCCCACTAATATCAACTAGCATTGACTTTGGTTTTCTTATAGAAACGGTTTGAGTAGCCAACACTTGTTCAATATCCGAGGTACCGATTCCAAAAGCCAAAGATCCAAAAGCTCCATGAGTAGAAGTGTGACTATCACCACAAACTATACAGATTCCTGGTTGTGTAATACCAAGTTCTGGGGAAATAACATGAACAATACCATGTTCCTGGGTCTTTACTCCAAAATATTTTATATTATTACAATAAGAATTTCTTTTTAATGTTTCAACTTGCATTATTGATTCATTGTCATCAACTTGAATATTGTTATCTGTAGGAACATTATGGTCAGCTACTGAAAAATGGCTACTAGGATTCCACACTTCTAGATTATTTTCTTTAATCCCTTCAAACGCTAATGGGCTAGTTACTTCATGTATTAAATGTTTATCAACATATAACAGTGATTTTCCACTATCAAGCTCTGCCACTAAGTGTATTTCCCAAAGTTTATCAAGTAATGTCTTGTTCATGATTAAGTACCTTTTGAATTTTATTAACTAAATTTATTGCAACTTCACTTAAAGCATCATCTGTACCAGCTGCTATATGAGGCGTATAAAAAACTCTAGGATGGTTTATCAAGGAATGAGAGTAAATACATTTCAGTGGATGAATGTGAAACGGTGGTTCTGGGTCTAAAACATCCAAACCTGCATAACTTACTATACCTTGATCTATTGCCTCAATAAGTGCTTCATTGTCAATTATTTTACCCCTTGCTGTATTAATTAAGATTATCCCTTTTTTCATCATGCTAAAATAGTGTCTGGATATCATATGGGTAGTAGAATGGCATAGAGGGATGTTAATACTTAAAATATCTATGTTGCTAAAAAAAAGTTCTAAATTATTGCATAACTCAAAATTTGTGATCATATCTAAATGTGTGTTACGCTGTTTATAATCAAATCCATACGTTCTTAAACTAAGATGCTCTAGTTTTTTTACAAGGCATGAACCAATCACTCCTAGACCTAGTACCCCTACTTTCAAGTTTGCAAGATTACGACCTATCCACATATCTCTCCTAAAATCATTTGTTCGAGCTGCATAATGTGATTCTAAAACTTTATGGCTTAACATCAAAATTAACCCAATAATGAATTCTGCTACTGATACAGCATTTCCTTCGGGTGAAGTTATAACTTGAATACCTTTTTCCCTAACAGTTTCAAGATCTATATTATCAATACCGCTTCCTGCTCTCCCGATTATTTTTAGGTTAATTGCTTTTAATATAAGTTCTCTAGTAATTTTATTATTACTTTTAATTATAATTACGTCATAATTTTGAATTATGTTAAATATTTGCTCATACGTGTAAGACCATCCTTCTTCTATCCCAGAGAAATTACGAAGTAATTTAATCCCCCTTTCATGTATCTTATCTAATATTAACGTTTTAATAATTTTATTATTCTTCATTACCATAATGCCTATGAAAAATTTCTATAATATATTGCACGTTATCAGCCATCATGGAAATATGATTACCAGGAACTTGATAATTGTAGATTTCGCCATTTACTAAATATTCAAGCCCGTTATGTAACAAACCGTAGTTCCTTTCATTAATGTCTACACTATTTGGTTTGATTAGTACCACATCGCCTTCATATTTATCTGGTTTATATTTGTTAATCATCTCAGAATCTGAATACAGGCTACTCATCATTTCTTGGAGGATTGTTGAATTAAAATTTGTAGATTTTAAATTTTTTTGCATAATTGATTGTATCTGTTTCTGGCTGAAAGTGTCATAATTATTTTCGACACCCAAATGCCTTAAATTAAATCCAGGATCTATTAAAAACAAACCAGATAATTTATGTCCTAACCTTTGAAGTTGGCATGCTACCTCATATGCTAATGTTCCACCTAAAGACCATCCTGTTAAGAGATATGGCTCGCAGAATTTATGACTTTTTATTAAATTTATGTAGTAGCTTGCTAAATTTTCAATGGTATTAGCTCCCAGATTAGTTGATGGTTTGCTAAAAGATATTAACTGTCTTCCTTGTAGTAATTCACCAAAATTTTTATAGTTATATGGACTTCCACCTGCTGGTGGGAAAGCAAAGATCTTAGATTTGCTCTCTTCATTTATTATTAAAAAATTATCATTAACGTTCTTATTATAAATATCACGCAAAGCTAATGCGAGACTTTGAATATTAGGGTTAGAGTAAATTAAGGATATAGGGATATTATTTGAAAAATGCTTGGAAAGCTTATATGCCATGGCTTGTGCGCTTAAAGATGTCATACCTAACCTAAAAAAATTTGTTTCATTTGTATTATTTTTGTAAGATATGGTATCTTTTAGAAGCTCCATTATTACTAATTCTTCTTTAGTACTATGCTTAAAAGCAGCTTTATTACTTGTTAAATACCGACTCAAACTTATGTAATCAATTTTACCACTATTGGTTTTTGGCATTTTCTCTATTAAGTGGATGGTAGTTGGCACTGAATAATAAGGAAGTTTTTTAGAAAGTTGTGCAAGTATTTCTTCCTCGAAATTATTTTCTTTAGTATTACTGAGTACTACAAAAGCGTTAATAGTATCATTTTTGTTAGAATGAATTACCGCCGAATGCTTTATTAGATTAATTTTACTTAGCTCATGTTCAATTTCTTCTAAGTTAATCCTAAATCCTCTAACTTTACATATTTTATTTTTACGCCCTAGTTGGAATAGCAAACCATTTGGCATTATTTTACCTAAATCACCCGTTTTAAAGAAATTAACATTGTCTTGATCCTTATTTATCAGGCATTTTACAAAATTGTTATTAGATGTATCTTTAAAATAGCCTATTGCACAGCAATCTCCTCCTAGCACTATCTCACCAACACACCCAATAGGAAGTATCTGCATTTTGTCATTCACTACGTAGACTTGTGTATTTTGTATAGGTTTTCCTGTTGGTACAACAGAGCAATTATTATCATATGTTGTTAGGTCAAAATATACAACTGAAGCAATCTCTGTTGCACCATATCGGTTATAAATTTTTGTATTTTTAAGTATTTCCTTGAGTGACTCTAATAACGCACTAGATATAGGCTCACCGCTAATCTCTAAGTGCTTTATGCAGGTTAAGTAAGTAGATGAATCATGAGCAGATAGTAAAGCTGTTAGGTGAGATGGCGTCAAAAATATCCGAGATAAATTATAATTTTTTATTTTGTTCAAAAAGTTGTTGATATCTGATAAATCATCATCACTGAAAACACATAGGCTTGCTCCTTGTATTAACGGTTCAAAAATTTCTCTTATGCTGGGCGCAAAACATACTTTGGTTTTATATGCACAGACCTGATTTTCTATAGTTGGATAATTATTTTTTAGCCAAAGCAACCTGTTTAAATGGCTTTTTTCATTAGTGACTACTAGTTTTGGACTACCAGTAGAACCAGAGGTATAAGAAATAAAGCACTCTCGTTCTGAATCATATTCCTTAGCATATTTATATGAGCCATCAGCATTTGTTATTTCATCAACATTAATTATAGTAATTCCTAAATCTTGTATTAAGTTAAGGTGGTTCGTATCAGTGATAATATGTTTTAACTCAAGAAGGTAGCATATCTCTCTTAATTTATGTTTTGGAAAGGTTGTCTCAAGCCCAACCAAACAACAATTAGAACGAAATACTGAAAGAACAGTAGCAATTTGCATAAATGATCTTGGTAAAAAAACACCTATATATTTTGCTTCTTCTTTTAAATTATTTAATTTACTGCTAATTTGAGAAATTGCTCTACCGAGATCTAGATATGTATAGTTAATAGCATTATAATCATATATTGCAATTTTGTTACCATTTTTGTTTATCTGTTGTTTAACTAAAGTCCATAAAGAAGTTTGTTTGTCATAGGGCAAATATGTATTAGTAAATCGAGCTAATATGTCTTGTTCCCATTGTTCAATAATGTCAATTTGTGTAATTAAATTATTTGCTTGCGTATCAATATTTTCTAGTAAATAGTACAGCTTGTTACAAAATGCTATCATTGCCTCCGTATCAAAGCAGCTATTATTAAATTTAACATGTATATGTAAGCTACGTTGCTTCGAAAAATTCATATTACAAAAGTGCTGAGGATTGGTATTCTCATATAGTTTATTTGTGTTTTGTGTTTCTACTCCTTGATCATTACCTCCATTTTCCAGATCATTTGAGTATAATTCGTTATCTACTAGTTCGCATATAAAGGTACAATCAAAATGAGCACTAATCTTCCCAGAAAATTTTTCTATTTTTATTAGCGAATTTTCGGGTTCTTTTTGTTTTTCATAATTTTGAAAAGCAAAAAGAAAGTTAAATAACTCCCCTTTACCAATAATATTACTAATAGTACTTAATGCTATATCACTATGTTCAATGGCTTCGGCTACATTGATAGCAAGTTGTTTACAGTATTCTATCAGGTTCAGTGGTTGACTAAAATCAAAACATAGAGGAGCAGTAGCAATACAAGGACCAATAATATTTTCTATCCCTTTTACTTCATGTGGCCTTATAGATAATGCATTTCCCCATATTACTTTTGATGGTTCAGTAAGGTGACGTGAGATTAAAATACCAACTAAGGCATTTAGAATTGTAGAAAAGGTTAAAGAATTTTGCTGTAAAAAGCTAAAAATTTTATTAGAAATGTTATAAGTTCTTATAATAGAAGAAAATCCAGTTTTATTCTTTCTACTTGACAATTTATAAATAAAACGAGTAGGTTCAAAATCGTGTAATTTCTTTTTCCAATAATGATAAGATTTATGTGCAAATCTAGTATTAATCCAATGTGCATAATCGGTAAAGTCTGTGCATTGTGTTTTATTAAGACTCCTTTGTGTAAGAATTGCATTATAGTTATTAATTATATCTCTTTTTAATATATGCATTGATTGTCCATCAATTACTGCATGATGAACAAGAAAGATTAAATCATAATTTTGTGCTGTTTTTTTTATAAGGATGAATCTTATGACTTTACCATTGTTTATGTTTAAGCCACTTGCTTTTTCCTGGTTTATTATATTTTCTATATTACCAGCTACGTTTGAAGCATCATAAGTTATATAAATAGAATCACTTGGTGGTTCTTCGACCTTAAAAAGTAAACCATTAATACCCAATTCACTATATATCAAGCTGCTTCTTAATACTTTATGCTTCTCAACACTTTTGATACATGCCATCTTAAGAGCATGTTTATCTATATTATTTCCGATTACAAGCTGCCAAGTTGAAATGTAACTGTGATTATCATTATCTACGGTATTATTATAAATTAGTATATCTTTTTGAAAAGGAGTAGGAGTATAGTAATTTGTTAATTCCATTGATTTTTGAATATAATCAAAATTTTTTGCAAAGATTTTTAAGAACTCTTGTGATTTTTGTTTTGATAAAATTATATCAAAGAAACATTTGACTTCACTTCCTTCAACCAAGCAATTTAAATCAATTATATATGGGGAGCTTATTTCTTTTGATTTGTATAGGCCAATTTGACCATCCATATAACTCAGTAATCCTCCTAAATCTTTTTGGGGCCTTGCTTTTCCTAAAAAATTGAAAGAAACTAGAGGAGCATAATCTTGAAATAATTTCGATATTTGCTGGTTAGATAAATATTTTAAGATACCAAAATTAATCCCATTTTTTGGCACCGATTTCAAAGAGTTAGAACAATTATTATATAATAACTCAAGGGGACTATCTTTGATATTTGTATAATTGATTGGATATTTGGCTGTAAACCAACCTATTGTATTTACAATATTTATTGGCTGATTAGTTACATCATATCGCCCGTGTGACTCATGCTCTACTAAAATTGAATCAATATTTAAGACTTGGGAGAGCGCAGATATCACACTTGCCAACATAGCGACTCCATAATCAATTACTACATTAATATTCTGTATATGGAAGCTTAAAGTATATGAGGTTGCATAAGAATTAGCCTTATATACGACATTTGGTAAAGTTAAAAGTTGAGAATGGAAAAAGCTAATTTCAGTTTCCTCATCTTCAACACTTCTTGCATAATTATCTATACTATTACTCCAATATAAATATCCTCTATTAGGTATAGAATCGGTAGGAGATTGTTTCTTGTAGATTGAGTTTAGTTGATCGAAAAGCAGACACCATGAGACAATATCTATCACTAAATGATGGCATGCAAAGGTTAATTTGGTTTTATTATCCTTCCTATCTACCCATTGACAAGCTGCAAAAAATAGTCCTTTTTCAATATCGATTTTTGTTGCTAGTTGCTTTAGTATAATGTCCTTGTTTAACTTTTCATCATTAATTAAATTGTCAAAAGAATAATTAGGTATTTGTTGAGTTTCTTTTTTTACCCATACCCATATAGCCCCTCGCCTTTGAAATTTAGTATTAAATATTTCGTGGCTTGCTATTAGCGTTGCAATTGCTTGCTTAATATCATGATTTTCTTCCTTATTGTCTATGATAAAAGTACAATGTTGAAAGAAGATATTATGATTTTCATTGATTTTATCAAAAAACCAATGTTGTATAGGGGTTAACTTATAACTTAGAGAAGAATTGTTGCTAACATCTACCGTAGCCGCTAAAGGCTGAGTTGCAGTAAGATGATGTAAAACTGGATTACTTAAGAACTTAGATGGTTTAATATTTATGTTAAATGATTGAATTTTAGCTAACATATGTAGCATTTGTAGTGAATCACCACCCAAAGTAAAAAAATTACTATCTTCCCTTATCTCTTCTATGTTAATCTTCAATATTTCAGACCAAACATTAGCTACTTGTGTGATTAAATAATTTGTAGACTCAATTGATATGTTATTTGTATTATCAAAGCTACCTTTTGTTTCATATTCTTTAATTAAGCACTTCTTATCTATTTTTCCACTAGGAGTTAGAGGAAAATGGGTCATCACTTTGTAATGGTTAGGTACCATAAATTCAGGTAAATGCGCTGATAGCATTTTTTGCAACTGGTGTAAGCTAAATTTATTTATATCGTGCTCAGTTACTTCTATAAAAGCTACTAGCTTTGAATTTAGTAATACAGTACAACAATTCTTTACATAAGGGAATTTAGCAATATTATTATTAATCTCTCCGAGCTCAATCCTTAGTCCTCTTATTTTTACTTGATCATCTGACCTCCCAAGATATTCTATATTGCCATCGCATAGAAGCCTTGCTTTATCACCAGTTTTATACATTTGTTGGTAACAAGTAGAATTATCTGAATATATGTTTTTAACAAAAGATATCTTATTTAGCTCTGGTGCATTTAAGTATCCTGAAGTAAGCCCTACCCCACTAATATACAGGTCTCCGCTAATCCCTACAGGTAGTAGTTTTAAATCGTTGTCAAGAATTAAGCATTGAGTATTTTGTATAGGTTTCCCTATTGGCGGTGTAAACGATTCTGTATGTTCTTGGCAATCCCAATAAGTAACATCAATACTTGCCTCAGTTGGACCATATAAATTAGACAATTGGGTGTGTGGAAATTTTTGTTTAAAATCTTCTATGGTAGCATAATTAATGGCTTCACCGCTTATAAATACTCTAGTTAAGCTTTGAGCTTGTTTTACTTCCGTGAATTGTAAAAACGCATTTAACATAGAAGGCACGAAATGCATTACATTAACATTATGCTCTATAATATACTTTGACAAACTAACAGGATCTCTATGCATACCAGATGGGGCAATTACAATGGTTGCACCATACATTAGTGGCCAAAATATTTCCCATACAGAGACATCAAAGCTATAAGGGGTTTTATGCAGAACTTTATCATTTTGTGACAACTGATATTCATTCTGCATCCAGTCTATTCTATTTACCAGAGATCGATGAGTTATAGGAATTCCCTTAGGCTTACCTGTAGAACCAGATGTATAAATTATATAAACGTTATCGTTAGTAAGGCTTGCAGAATTATTAATGTATGCCGTAAATTCCTGGAAGTTAATATCAATTTTTTCTCCATTAAAGTTAACGAATTTACTTAAATTTTTGTTGTCCGATAAAATTACTTTTGAATCAGAATGTTCAAGAATATATATAAGTCGTTCGTCAGGGTAATCAGGATCAAGTGGTAGATAAGCACGGCCAGATTTTACTATGGCTAAGATTGAGAGAATCTGGTTAATTGATCTTTCAAGGCATACGCCAACAACTTTACTGCTCCCTGCTACAGAATTGATTAAGTATACCAATCTATTAACAAGTATATCTAAATCCCTATAAGTTACTGAGAGATCACAATATACTAAAGCTATATTTTCAGGAATTTGTAAAACCTTCGCGGAAATATATTGATAAATATTTACACATGGTTTAAGTAATACTCTTGGTCCTTTAGATAAAATCAGTAATTCTTGTTGTTGTTTGCTACTTGTTAAGCTGTAATCACAAATCTTTTTATAGGGATCCATTGCAATGTTTCCTGCTAGAGTGATAAAGCTCTCTTGCAAGTTAGCAATAAATTCTGGATTATATTTTTCAAGATTGTACTCAAATTCAAAATGTATTTGGTCATCTCGGATCTCGAAGCTTATAAGCAAATCATATTGAGGATCGATTTCACTGATATGAAAATTAGAACATTCAACTCCAGGTAAATTAAATGTCCTAACAAAGGATAAGGATTGATTAACTACTATATTTGGTAAAGTTTGTTTTTGTGTTCTCAATATTTTTAATACTGACGCTGTTGAGAAACATTGATGATTTTTATCTTCTTTTCTAGTATTTTTAATTTGCTTTACCAGATCAGCAAAGTTTAAATCCTTAGTAATATTACTTAACAATATTACTATATCTATGTGAAAACCAATAGATTGATTATCATGCCCTCGCCTATTATTGACACTATAAGAAAAACATATCTGTTCTTGTTGGGTAAATCTATATATTAAGCTGTTAACAAGCGCGGCAATAATAATAAAAGGGGTACTATTAGTTTGTTTCGTCAAATTTAATAATTGCTGAGATAACTGTTGGGAAAAAATGAAATAATTTCTTTTACCCTTGAATTTCTCAATATGGACTGATCTTTCTAAAAATTTAGTGTAAGTTTGGGCATTATCTAGCCTATTTTTCCAGTGATTTTCTAATATTTTAATGGCATGTTCATCTAGTTGCTCTTTTTGTGACCAATAAAGTATATCATCTTTAATCAGTAGTGGTATATTATCTTTGTTGTCAATATTCGAAATGTATAAATCTTCTATACTATTAATTAGTATATTAGCACTAATATTATCAAGAATAATATGGTGAAAAGTCATACATAATATATACTCATCTGTACCTAACTTAAGCAAAAGTTGTTTGTACGCAGCTTGGTTTAACAAATCAAATGGACGAAAATATTCTTTTATAGCAGAACAGAGGTTATTATTATCTGGTTGATCAGAAATATCAATAAAAGTAGAGTCTAATTTATCTTCAAATTGCTCCAATAAATATTGATATGGAATACCTTCATTTTCACCGAATCTTAGAGTTAGTACCCCTTTTTTATTTAATACTATTAAAATAGCATTAATCAATTTAGGAATATCGATGTTACCCTTAAACTTATAGCAAAAATTTATGTTATATGATAAACTATCAGGATTATTTTTCCATTCCCACCAAAGCCTTTTTTGTGAAGAGCTAAATGGCAATTGATTTAGTATAATCATTTATATTTCCTTTACTAAATAAGTTATCAAAGCTATATTCAACTTTCTGGAATAAATTCATCAAATCAGAGATTTGGTTAGAAATTTTAGGTAAAATTGAATCATTATTTTCTTGTACTTGGTCAATCATTAATTTTATTATTTTGGCTATTAGTTCGATTTCTATTTCACCCATTCCCCTTCTAGTGATTTCTTGGACTCCAAGCCTAAGAACAGGGATGTCAAATATAACTCTCGAATTGGTACTTATATTGTGTTTTTGTAATAATGAACATACTTTTATTGCTATTTTGCTAGAAGGTAAACGTAGTAGGATCATATTACTTTGAGTAAAGCCTTTGTTAAAACTTACTACATCCAAGCCACATTGAGTTAGCTTTTTTGCTAGGATTTGTGCATTTGTTAAGGTTCTTGATGCATATTGCCTAGAAAAGAAGTACATTTCGAGTAAGCTTATGTATAGCGATATTGATTGATGGGTATTTTGACTTGATACAAATGCATGATCTAACCCTTCTCTAAGAGTGTTTAGTTCTTCATTTATCCAATATGTTAAAGCTTTATGTGGTCCTGGAAAAGTTTTATGAGTATTACCTTGTACAATGTTACATCCAAGGCTTATTGGGTTTGGAAATGCATCACCACTAATTAATCCTAATATATGCGATGCATCATATATTATAACTATTTCATCACCACAAACATCACGAATTGCGGCTAAGTTAAGAGGAAATAATGTAGCTCCGTGATCAAATAGTATAATTTTAGGTTTTTTTGATAAAATTTGTTTTTTTAATTTACTGATGTCTATTTCTTGTTTTAATCTATCAAATGGCAAAAATTGGCTTATTCCTCCTAAATATTTTATTAAATTTTTAGACGCAAAATGCCCTCCATCATTAGGATCAATTGATAGAACTAAATCTCCAGGATTCATTAGAATAGCAAGATTGGTAATTACTGCATGTACCCCTGATAAATATCTTGTTTCAACTTGTTTGGCATGAAACATATATTGTGCGGCTTGTTGTGCTTTTTTCTCAAGATCATATATTTCTGGTAACCCTCTAAATACTAAACCTGCTTTACTTACAGAGAATTCACAATTCTCATAATCATTCAAAGTACCTAAATGGTACCTATTCGACCAAATGGTATTATTAAACTTAGACGCAGTTTCTGATATTATGTTTTCATTAGCTGTGATATTTAAAACCTTTTTTTCTCTCTTCTCAGCTAATTTTAAATTATTATATAAATATTGAATTTCTTGAATATCTACTATTTTCATAACTTTAACCTTAACAAGTTTAATATAAATATGGACAGATTTTATATTGGTTATTAGTTTACGATATTTTTTAGCATTACGTCCTAACCGATCAAATGTAGTAATAAATAATGGATCAATATCTAAGTTTTTAGAAACTTGTAAGATTAGTTCTGATAAAATAGCAACTTCCATAGCCAGCAGAAATTGAGTATATCTTTTAAAGAAACTTGACATAACTCCAAAAGCTAACTGGTTACTTTTAGTATTCTTAGTTTTACGTATATTTACATCTTCTAATGATAAATTAGATTGCATTTTTATCTATTTCTACAATTCTTAGTATCAGCACTAATCTGACCTTTATCATATAGAACTAATTATTGCAACTGATTTCTCCTATCAAAAACATATACAAGTATCTAGATTATGTTTTTCGGTACTTCAAATACTAATAATTTGTAATCCCAATGTCCTAAATACTCTCGTTCTTAACACTGGGTTCGTGTGACACGAAGTCGCCAATATAAGAGTTGTAATCTTTGGAAGTCGAAGCTTGCAAAGAAAAATTGAAGGAAATTTAGAGTTATTGTCAAATGTTGTGTATGCCAAAAATTAGGCAACATATTTTTTCTCATTTAAGTTATCGTTACTAATTTCACTTACATGAATTCCATCTATAAATTTTTCCATATTAATAACTTGGG